>Ga0157373_10000005_pt1 | contig 262158 bp, 225 predicted proteins | sample C65metaG_FD_113460 | JGI IMG/M metagenome (GOLD analysis project Ga0157373, IMG submission 113460) | Corn rhizosphere microbial communities from Kellogg Biological Station, Michigan, USA - C6-5 metaG | ecosystem: Host-associated > Plants > Roots > Rhizosphere > Soil | place: USA: Michigan...
AGGCTCCTGCACCCTAGTAAGAAACTTTCGGCAACTCTTGAAACCTTCTTTCACCCCTGCGACAGACTTGCGGGAACCCACGAAAAGGCAAAACACCCTAGTAAGAAGCTTTCGGGAAATCTTTAAAAATATTTTCAAAATATCATTGAATCAATAACTTTTCCTGGAACTTGTGACTGTACGAAACGGATATTGAATTTGGAAACGTCTTCGTTATCCACTTCAATACGCTCTATTTTATCTAATTTTTTAATCAAAGACTGTGCAAAAGAAGCTTTTGTAGCACTTGCACGGAATTTGCTGATGTTATCTTCCATCTGCTTAAATTAACCTTAAATGATCTCAAAAATCAGTATCTAATTAGCATCTAGTTTGTCATTCCGAAGGAATCTCAACTATTTTAAAATTAATTCTTTGCTTAGATTCCTATAGAATGACAAAATGGGCATTTAGATTTGATAAGTTTTTTCAACAGAATTGGTAAATTAATGTATTGAAATACTTTGTAATTAATTAAAAATCTAGGATTACAATATTTAAATTCAGGTAATCCAAAAATAACACTTCCACTTCCAATAAAAATTTTAATTTTAAAATCTTAAATATTTATTGGATGACCAACAAAGCCTTTGACGTTTACCGCGATTTTCCTTTCTTTTTTCAGGAAGAGCTTGAGGAAATTATTCAGGCTCATGAAAAAGTAATTTTTCAAAAAGGGGAAACTATCCTTCAGGAAGGTAAAATGGCTAATGAATATTATATTTTAGAAAAAGGTTTGGCGCGTTCTTTTGTCAATGATTTCAACGGAAATGATGTAACGACCAACTTTTTTTCAGAAAACGAAATTATCATTGATGTTTCTTCACTGTTTCAAAGAATTCCTACGCAGGAAAACATTGTCTGTATCACTGATTGTGAATGTTGGAAAATGGATTTTGATGTTTTTCAGGAACTGTTTCATAAAATTCCGAATCTCAGAGAATGGGGAAGGGCATGGATGTCTCAACAGCTTTTTTTATACAAACAACGTTCGGTAGAGATGTTCACGCTTTCTGCAACCAAACGCTATCTTCATCTTTTAGAGCAAAAATCTCAGGTGATACAGTTTGCTCCTTTAAAACAAATTGCATCTTACTTGGGAGTTACAGACACTTCATTAAGCAGAATCCGCAAAGAATTGGTATCACATCCGAAGAAAAATTAAATCTTGTCTTATGGCAAGTTGATTTTCGCAATGACTTGGTAATTTTAGTTAAAAGTTTAACATCAAAAATTACAAAATGGAAATCAATCAAATTTACGTAAACCTTCCTGTAAAAGATGTTCAGAAAACAAGAGAATTCTGTACGAAACTTGGGTTTTCTATCAACGAACAATTTTCTGATGAAAAAGCAATCTGTGTAATCATGAAATAAGATCATATTTACACCATGTTTTTAAAAGAAGAGTTTTTCCAAACTTTCACAGACAGACCTGTTGCAAAGGGAGATACTACTCAAACGCTTCTTGCGATTGGTGTAAACAGTCGTGAAGAAGTTGATCAAATGGTGAAAACTGCTACAGAAAATGGAGGCTCCAAATACAGTGAGCCAAGAGATTATGGCTGGATGTATCAGAAAACTTTTTCAGATTTAGACGGTCATCAGTGGGAAGTACTTTTTTCAGATATGTCTCAGCTTCCTGCAGAATTTTAAATTTCAGATTTAACCTAAATAAAAAATTACAAAATGAAAGTCAATCAAATTTATGTGAACCTTCCGGTGAAAGATATTCAGAAAACAAAAGAATTCTGGACTAAAATTGGATTCTCCATTAACGAGCAGTTTTCAGACGATAAAGCAGTTTGTGTTGTGTTGAATGATACTATTTACGTCATGTTTTTAACGGAAGAATATTTTCAGACATTTTCAGAAAGACCTGTTCCAAAAGGCGATACAACACAAGTTCTGGTTGCAATTGGTTTAAACAGTCGTGAAGAAGTTGATCAGGTTGTTAATGCAGCCGTAGCGAACGGAGCTTATCAACATGAAGAACCACAAGATTACGGATGGATGTATCAAAATTCTTTTTGGGACATCAACGGACACGGATGGAATGTGACGTTTGCTGATATGTCTCAACTACCTCAAGAATAATAAAATGGAAACGCAGTCAAACGACATTGAAATTCTAAAATTTCTGATATTCAGCAATTACAAAGTGATTTCAATGAATATTAATGATATCTCAAACGAAGAAGCAATGGTTTTTCTTAATGGTGAAGCGAATTGTATGAATTGGATTTTAGGACATTTAATTTACATAAGAAATGCTTTTCTGAATGTTTTGGGTGAAGAATCGGTTTGGGACAACAAAAAATTTTCATGCTACAACAGAGGAGAAATTCCTTTGAATAGAAAAGATGAATTTGTAAGTTTTGAAGAATTAAAATCTTACCTAAAAGAATCTCAGAATAAGTTTGAAATGAAATTGAATAGTCTTGAAAGCCTTGATCCTGCAGTAGTTAATGACGTTTCAGGATTATCTCTTCACGAAATTTATCACAGTGGTCAATTCGGATATCTCAGAAGGATTTTAGGAAAACCCGGAGCTGTAAAATAAAATCTGCGAAGGAAATTTAAACACGAATTTCATAGAATTCAAAACAACATTAAACAAAACAAAATGGACACACCAAAATCATCAAAATTAGAAATTATAATTCCTGCATTTCGAGGTCACAGTCAGAGTTTTCTGATGGTTCTTGATGGAATTTCAGAAGAAGATGCGTTGAAAAGAATTGAAGGCAGAACAAACCACATCGTTTGGATGGTAGGTAATTTTCTCGATATGCGCTATGCAATGGGAAGCGTACTCGGATTAAATGAAGAATTCGAGTTTAAAGATTTTTTCTTTCAGGGAAAAGCGTTAGATACAAACTTAGAATACCCGTCTTTACAACAATTGAAAGATTCTTTTCATAAAATCTCACCGCTTGTTTACAATAAATTATTGGAAGCTTCAGACGAAGATTTAGAGAAAGCATTTCCGATGGGAATGAATATTGATTTTTTTCCTGAAACAGTTCTGAATTTTGTTGGAATGTGCATTGGTCGTGAAGATTATCTGTGCGGACAAATCGGATTGATGCGCAGAATTCTTGGGTACGAAGGAATGAAATATGATTTCGATAAAGATTTAAAATATTAACCGATGAATCCGGTTGAAAAAGGCCATAAGCAAGTCAACGGAATTCAGATGTATTATGAAATCTACGGTTCCGGAAAACCTTTAGTCATGATTCATGGAGGCGGAGGTTCTATTTTATTTGATTATAAAGAAATTATCTCAAGACTTGAAAATAAATTTCAGCTAATCGGAATCGATCTTCAAAACCACGGAAGGACAGATCATCGCGATATTCCTGAAACTTTCGAACAGGATGCAGATGATGTTGCAGCACTTTTGAAAGAATTAAATATTGAAAAAGCTTCTTTTTGGGGTTTCAGCAACGGCGGAAGCACAGTGATGCAGCTCGCTCATCGTCACCCGAAAATAATTGATAAACTGATTGTCGCATCTGCATTTTATAAAAAAAACGGAATGATGGACGGATTTTTCGAAAGCATGATTAATGTAACTTTAGAATCAATGCCTGAATCACTTAAAATTAATTTTTTAAACTTAAATTCTGATTTTTCTAAACTCGAAAATATGTTTGATAAAGACAGTAAAAGAATGCAAACTTTCGAAGATTGGGACGAGAAAATTTTAACATCAATAAAAGCACCTACTTTATTCATCTCAGGGGATAAAGACATTATAAAACCGGAACATGTTGTTGAAATGTGGCGATTAGTAGAGGGTTCACAATTAATTATTCTTCCTGCAATTCACGGTTCGTATATGATGGTGGATTTTGGAGGAAATGTAGATAAAAACTTAATCGATTTTACAGCTAATGAGGTCGAGAAATTTTTAAATCAATAATTCATTGAAGGGTAGAAGAGATTCTTACTTCGTCAGAATGACAAAGTACACGTTCATTCCTGGCTGAGTGAAATCGAAGATTCGACGAAGTCAAACGCCTTTGCCTCTATAATTTCATGGATTTTAAAGGAATCTGCGAATTTCATTTGCGAACGAAAAATGTTTTCAAAAACTTTAAGAAAATCTTTGCGCTATTTGCGTTTAAAAACTTGAGGTTGCTTCGTCGCAAAGATCCTCACAAGAACAATAAAACTAACTTTTTAAAAATAAAAATCATGGCAAAATTAAATCCGTACCTGAATTTTGACGGTACAGCAGAAAAAGCATTTACATTTTACAAATCTGTTTTCGGCGGAGAGTTCGTTGGAGAAATCCATAAAATGGGAAATGCTCCCGGAACTGAAAACCTTTCAGACGAAGAAAAAAATAGAGTAATGCACATTGCTCTTCCCATTGGCGGAGACCTTTTGATGGCTTCAGATATTGTGCCGTCATTCGGACAGAAATTAACCGTTGGAAATAATAATTATGTTTCAATTTTTCCTGATTCCAGAGAAGATGCAGATCGAATTTTTAAAGGACTTTCGGAAGGCGGAAATATTGAAATGCCGCTTGAAGACCAGTTTTGGGGAGATTATTTCGGAAGCTTTCAGGATCAGTTCGGTGTTCATTGGATGATTAATTATAACGAAGAATACACAAAATAGTTTTATATTTAATTAATGAAAGGGTAGATGTTAATTTACCCTTTATTTTACACCATAAAAACAAAATATTAAATGGACAAAGTTAAAATTGACATTACGATCTTGGCGCCGGTAGAAAAAGTCTGGGATTATTTTAATGATCCAAAACACATTACCAAATGGAATTTTGCACACGAAAGCTGGTGTTGTCCGAGTTCTGAAAATAATTTGAAACCGGGCGGGAAATTCAATAACCGAATGGAGGCAAAAGACGGAAGCTTCGGATTTGATTTCATCGGAGTTTATGACGAAGTGATTCCGAATGAAAGAATAAAATATCACATTGAAGATGGAAGAGAAGTAGAAGTGATTTTTGAGAAAATAGACGAAAATACCACTAAAGTAACCGAGATTTTCGATCCTGAAAAACAAAATTCAGTTGAAATGCAGCGTGAAGGATGGTATGCGATTCTCAACAATTTTCATAAATATGTAGAAAACAACTAATAATTTTTTGCAATATGATCAACTTAATAATAATGGCGAAGTGTTTAAGCTCTTTTTGTGCTGTTAATTATGTTGCGAATGGAGATTTTTTAAAGGGCATTATAGCGATGCCCGCAAGAAGGGCTCTTGAAAAAGAAAAAATAAATTCTTTGGAAAAACTTTCAGATTATTCTGAGCAGGAAATCATGCAGCTTCACGGTTTTGGAAAAAATGCGATGGAGAAATTAAAATGCTATATGCAGGAAAATCAGATTTCTTTTAAAAAATAATTAAAAACTAAACATAAAGTTTGTCATTGCCAGCGAAGCAATCTTTAAACATAAATACGTCACATATTTTTCTTAACATAATACAGAATAAATATTAAACAAGTCGTGTTTGAACTCAATCAATTCTAAATTTAAAACAATGAATAATAATATTTTCCCATGCCTTTGGTACGATGGTGATGCAAAAGAATCAGCCGAATTTTATTGCAAAATATTTGACGGAAAAATTACTGCAGATACTCCGGTAGTCTTAAATCTAGAACTTTTCGGACAAAAATTAATGCTTTTAAATGGTGGCCCGCATTTTGAAAAAAATGCTTCCGTTTCCTTTATGGTCATGTGTGAAACCGAAGATGAAGTTCAGAAATATTGGGATCAGTTGCAAGACGGAGGGATTGTTTTGATGGCATTAGATTCTTATCCTTGGAGTAAAAAATATGGTTGGGTTCGCGATAAATTCGGAGTAACATGGCAATTGTATTTAGGTGAAAAGAAAAGCGAGCAAAGAATTATTCCGACTTTAATGTTTATTCATCAAAATAATGGGAAAGCCATGGAAGCGATGGAATTGTATACCGAAATTTTTCCCAATTCAAAAATAGAAAGTGTTCTGAAATATGCGGAAGGGGTAAATGATGAAAATCACGAAGTTCCGGAAAATGTACAACACGCCCATTTTGAAATTGACGGTTATTCAATGTTTTGCATGGATAATTCTTACGATCACAAATTTGATTTTAATGAAGGGATTTCTATGGTCATTATGACAAATAATCAGGAAGAAACAGATCACCTTTGGAGCTCTCTCACTGCAGATGGGGGTAGAGAAAGTATGTGTGGTTGGCTGAAAGATAAATTCGGAATGAGCTGGCAAATTGTACCCAAAAGATTAATTGAGCTGATGGGCGATTCTGATCAGCAAAAAGCCAAAAATGTAGTACAGGCAATGATGAAAATGCAAAAAATTGTAATTAAAGATTTAGAAGAAGCTTATAATTCTTAAAATTTGCTGGAATTTAGATGATGGAGGCTGGAAGTCTTTTTAAGTCAAAAACAACTTCCAACATCCAACTTCAATCATCCAACTTTTCTTTTCGGCTTGTGATTTGATGAGGTTTATTCATAAAAAGATTTGCTTATGAAGACGCAGAACAAGTCAAAATCACTTTCCAAAGTACCTAAAGACGGTTTGTATCCTGAGATTATCAGGCAAAATTATGTAGGGAGTAAAAAATTACTTAATAGAAAAGCCATTATTTCCGGTGGCGACAGCGGAATCGGTCAGGCAGTAGCCGTACATTTTGCAAGAGAAGGAGCCGATGTTGCTGTTATTTATAAAGAAAGTGTAAAAGATGCCAGAGAAACCCAAAGATTGGTTGAAAAAGAAGGTCAGGAATGTATTCTTTTCAAAGGCGATATTTCTAAAAAAGCATTTAGAAAAAATACTTTAGAAAAGATTAGCAAACATTGGAAAAATGTTGATATTTTGGTCAATAATGCCGGAATTCAGTTTCCGAAAAGTGAGATCGAAAAAATTTCGGATGATCAGATTAATGAAACATTTAAGGTCAATATTATTTCAATGATTTCTTTTACAAGAGACTGTTTGAAGGTAATGAATAAAGGCGCACGAATCATTTGTACCACTTCGGTAACTGCCTATCGCGGAAGCGATCATCTCATCGATTATTCGGCAACAAAAGGTGCAATCGCAACTTTTGTTCGTTCACTGGCCACAAATCTTGCCGAGCAGAAAATTTTGGTCAACGGTGTTGCTCCAGGCCCGATTTGGACTCCGTTAGTGAAAGAAACTTTTGAAGATATTGCTTCTTTCGGAAAAGATACTCCTTTAAAAAGAGCCGGTCAGCCTTCAGAAGTTGCACCTGCGTATGTTTTTCTGGCTTCGGAAGATTCCAGTTTTATCACAGGCGAAATTATTCACATCAATGGCGGTGATTTTGTCGGCGGATAAATATTTTTACCTAAACCTAAACCTAAACCTAAACCTAAACCTAAACCTAACCCTAACCCTAAACTAAATATAATTAAATTATGGAAACTTTAGAATTCGAAATTAAAATTAATGCAGCTCCGGAAAAAATATGGACCGTTTTGTGGGATGATTTGAGTTACAGACAATGGACTTCAGCGTTTTCTAAAGGCTCATTTTATCTCGGGACTTGGGATGAAGGCAGCATCATTAAATTTTTTGATCCGAACAATAACGGAATGTACAGTCGTGTTGTAAAGAATGATCCCAATAAAGAGATGATTTTTCTGCATTTGGGCGAAATTTATGATGGCGTAGAAACTCCACAAGATTGGGGTGACGCCACAGAATCTTATATTTTAGAGGAAACAGAAGAGGAAACTATATTGAAAGTAACCATTAAATCGTCACCGGAATTCAAAGATTTTTTTGATGAAAAATTCCCGGCTGCACTTCAAAATGTAAAGAATCTGGCTGAAAATCAGCTTTAAGTGATTGATTGCAAAGACACAAGTGATTTTAACCAAATCGCACACATTAAAAAATCATTATTATGGAAAATTTATCGTACGACATTATTATCAATGCTCCAAAACAAAAAATATGGGATGTCTTGTGGACACCAGAAACGTACAGTGAATGGACGAAATATTTCAATCCTAAGTCGATTTCAATAATGAAATCAGATTGGCAAGTTGGCGGAAAAACGTATTTTACAAATACAGAAGGTGAAGGAATGGTATCCACGATCGATAGCCTGGAAAAGCCCGATCAGATTGTTTTTAAACATTTAGGAATGGTTGATAAAGAAGGAAATGAAGACACTCAAAGTAAAGAAGTGATGGAGTGGAACGGTTCTTTTGAAAAATATTTCCTGATTTCGCTCGATGACGGAACGGTAAAACTTCAAGCAGAAGTTCAGGCCGAAAGCGAATGGAAAGATCATATGAACGAAGGTTTTACCAAAGGTTTACAGATTGTTAAAGATCTTGCGGAATCGAATTAATAAGATTTGTATAGTTTATATCAGGAGGTTTTTTTAGAGAAAACCTCTTTTTTTATTTAACTTTAAAAAATATTCTCATTCATTTGTGAAAATCAGTGATATATGGGAGAATTTAAAACAATTAATATGAAATTACTGGGAATCCTTTTTATTACATTTGCTTTAGCTTTAGTCGGAACAAAAATCTTTGAGGGAAATTGGAATCTTCTATTTTCCGGAAATCTCGGAATGGCAGTTTTTATGATTTTCACAGGTTTTGCCCATTTTAAATTTCAAAAAGGAATGGCTTTAATGATTCCTAAATTTATTCCGGCAAAAATGTTTTGGGTCTATTTTACAGGTCTAATTGAAATTCTGACGGCAATTGGCTTAATGATTCCTTCAATTCGGGAGCTTACTTCAATTTTGTTGATTATCTTTTTAATTTAGTGTTTATTGCTAATGTTTATTCATCACGAAAGAAAGTGAACCTCTTTAAAGCAGATTATTCAGGTCCCGGAATGAGTTATTTGTATAAAGAAAGAATTCCAATGCAGATTATTTTAATAACCTGGACATGGTATTTCGGAATTTATCTGAACTGAAAATGAGCTTTAAATCGGTTAAAACAAGTCTATTTTAAACAAAATTTAAAACCGACATTACGATTTTTATCTCTCACCGAAAATCCTTATTTTTGCATATCTAAAAAGTAAAAGTAAAGAAATGAATTCCTACAAAAATCCATTGGAAGAGCGCTACTCCAGTGAAGAAATGTTATTTAACTTTTCTCATAACAATAAATTCCAGAATTGGAGAAAGCTTTGGATTGCCCTTGCTGAAATTGAAAAAGACTTAGGTCTTGAGATTACGGACGAGCAAATTGCTGAGTTGAAAGCCAATGTTGATAATATCGATTACGATAAAGCAGCAGAATACGAGAAAAAATTCCGTCATGATGTAATGGCTCACGTTCATGCTTATGGTGACGTTGCGCCTTCAGCAAAAGGAATTATTCACTTAGGAGCAACTTCGGCGTTTGTAGGAGATAATACAGATTTAATTCAAATCCGTGACGGACTTTTAATTTTAAAGAAAAAGTTGGTTAACGTAATGAAAAATCTTTCTGATTTTGCTATTCAATATAAAGATTTACCAACTTTAGGATTTACTCATTTCCAGCCTGCTCAGTTAACGACTGTTGGTAAAAGAGCAACACTTTGGTTACAAAGTTTAGTTCTGGACATCGAAGAATTAGATTTCTTCTTAGAAACATTAAGATTCAGAGGAGTAAAAGGAACAACAGGAACTGCTGCAAGTTTCCTTGAGCTTTTCAACGGTGATTATTCTAAAGTAAAACATTTAGATAAAGAATTGTCAAAAAGATTCGGATTCGAAAAAGTTTTCGGAGTTTCCGGACAGACTTACGACAGAAAAATTGATGCTAAAGTGGTTGCCTTATTAGGAAATATCGCTCAATCTGCACATAAATTTACCAACGATTTACGTCTTCTTCAGAATCTTAAAGAACTTGAAGAACCATTCGAGAAAAACCAAATCGGTTCATCTGCAATGGCTTACAAGCGTAATCCAATGAGAAGCGAAAGAATCGGTGCATTGGCAAAATACGTAATGTCTTTAACGACAAGTTCTGCAATGGTCGCTTCAACGCAATGGTTTGAAAGAACTTTAGATGATTCTGCAAACAAGAGATTAACCATTCCTCAGGCATTTTTAGCGGTTGATGCGATTCTATTGATTTGGAACAACATCATGAACGGAATCGTGGTATATCCGAACAGAATCAACAAGCATATTATGGAAGAACTTCCTTTCATGGCGACAGAATACATCATCATGGAAGAGGTAAAAGCTGGTGGTGACCGTCAGGAAATCCACGAGGTGATCAGAGTTCATTCGATGGAAGCGTCTAAGAAAGTGAAAGAAGAAGGTAAAGAAAACGATTTGATCGAAAGAATCTTAAACGATGATTCGTTAAAGCTTGATAAGTCAAAATTAAAAGAAGTTTTAGATCCTAAAAACTTTATCGGGTTTGCACCAATTCAGACGGAGGAATTCATTGCCAATGAAGTTCAGCCGATCATTGATGCCAATAAAGACTTGATTGGTTTGGAGGCTGATCTTAAAGTATAAATGATATGCAGTCTTTTCGGCTGCATTTTTTACTTTGTTAAGTTTAAGATTTGACAAAGTTTTGAGAAACACTGATTTTTTTATGGCAGCTTTATCCGCCTTCCGTTCCCGCTTTTTGCCTACACTTCGTTTCGGCAAAAGAGCTCCACTCAAGTCGGGCTGCAAAGTGGGATTGCCAACATAAATTTCAGTTAAAAATTAAAAATAAATCTAATAAATATCTGGCATCTAATGTCTAATAACAAAAGAATTTTCGTAGAAAAAAGAGGAATTTTCGATGTAGAAAGTCCAAAAATTTTTGATGAAGTAAAAGCGGTGGTTCCGTCTATCCAAAGCGTAAAGGTGTATAACGTTTACGATATTTTTGGATTAAATGATGGTGAATTTGAAAAAGTGGTAAACAGCACTTTCGTAGATCCGGTTACTGATATTTTAATCGAAGAAAATCCTGCACAAGGAACTCATTTCGCATTAGAATTTTTACCGGGACAGTACGATCAGCGTGCAGATTCTGCGCAACAATGTATCGCTTTACTGACTGAAAATGAGAAGTCTAAAGTGAGAAGCGGTAAACTTATCGAGTTTGAAGGAGTTTCTGAATCTGACTTGGTAAAAATCAAAGATCTTTTAATCAATAAAGTAGAGTCTCAGGAGAAAGATTTATCAACTTTAAATATTCCTGCGGAAGAAACGCCGTCAAAAGTAATTATTCACGAAGGTTTTATCAATTTTGATGATGCTCAGTTGGAAGAATTCTTTAACACTCACGGTTTTGCTTTAGGTTTGGATGATTTAAAATTCATTCAGGAATATTTTAAAACTGAACAAAGAAATCCTACAGAAACGGAACTGAAAGTTTTAGATACATATTGGAGTGACCACTGTCGTCATACAACGTTTGAAACAGAGTTGTCAAATATTGAATTTGAAGGACAGTTTAAACATACATTGGAAACTATTTTCAATGATTATATCGAAAAAAGAAAATTCTTAGGACGTGAATTGAAACCAATCTCTTTAATGGATTTGGCGACCGTTTGCGGAAGATATTTTAGTAAAACCGGAAAGCTTGATAACTTGGTGGTTTCAGACGAAATCAACGCTTGTACCATCCAGATCGAAGCTGAATACGATGGTAAAAAAGAACCATGGTATTTATTATTCAAAAACGAAACACACAATCACCCGACAGAAATTGAACCTTTTGGAGGTGCTTCAACGTGTTTAGGTGGCGCAATCAGAGATCCTTTGTCTGGACGTTCTTTCGTTTTCCAGGCGATGAGATTGACGGGTGCTGCTGATGTTTTAGAATCGGTTGACAAAACTTTATCGGGTAAATTACCTCAAAAAACAATCACAAAACAAGCGGCAAACGGATATTCTTCTTACGGTAACCAAATCGGTTTGGCAACTACAATGGTTTCTGAAATCTATGACGAAGGCTACAAAGCGAAAAGAATGGAAGTTGGTTTCGTTGCCGGAGCAGTTCCTGTGGATTGGGTAAGGCGTGAAAAACCTTCAAATGGCGATTCTATCATTATTTTAGGGGGTGCAACGGGACGTGATGGAGTTGGTGGAGCAAGCGGAAGTTCGAAAGAACAAGACGAAACTTCTATTCACACAATGAGCTCTGAAGTTCAGAAAGGAAATGCGGTTGAAGAACGTAAAATCCAGAGATTATTCAGAAATCCTGAAGTGACGAGATTGATTAAAAAATCGAATGATTTCGGAGCGGGTGGAGTTTCTGTTGCAATCGGCGAAATCGCTGATTCTTTGGAAGTTAATCTAGATGTTTTACCTTTAAAATACGAAGGTTTGAACGGAACAGAGCTGGCTATTTCTGAATCTCAGGAAAGAATGGCGGTTGTGGTTGAACCAAAAGATAAAGAACAGTTTATCAACTTCTGTGAAGCTGAGAACATTGTGGCTGTTGAAGTGGCAAAAGTGACCGATTCAGGAAGAATGCAGATGTTCTGGAAAGGCGATAAAATTGTTGACCTTTCAAGAGAGTTTTTGGATACAAACGGTTGTTCTAAAAGTCAGGAAGTTAAGATTACACATCTTAATGAAGTAAAAGAAGAAGCACAGGTTTTTAACGAAGAAAATTTCTTGAAAATCTTAGCAGATAAAAACGTTGCTTCTCAAAAAGGATTGTTGGAAATGTTCGATTCATCGATTGGCGCGACTACGGTTGCGATGCCTTTAGGTGGAAAATATCAGCAGACTTTGATGGAAGGAAGCGTTCAGACATTGCCAATTTTAGGAGCGAAAGACATCGAAACGGTTTCTTTGGCTAGTTGGGGATTTGATGCGGAAATTTCAAAGCAAAACTCATTGTTAGGAGCTTCTTATGCGGTGGTTGAAAGTGTTGCGAAAATCGTTGCGATGGGTGGCGATTATAAAAATATCAGATTCAGTTTTCAGGAATATTTTGAGAAATTAGGTCAGAATCCGGAAAAATGGGGGAAACCATTAGCGTCTCTTTTGGGAGCTTATGATGCTCAAATCAATTTCGGTTTAGCAGCAATCGGAGGGAAAGATTCTATGAGTGGAACGTATCAGGATTTGAATGTTCCGCCAACGTTGATTTCATTCGCTTGTGCTAATGGAAAAAAGAAAAATATCATCTCTCCGGAATTTAAACAGGTAGGAAATAAACTGTATTTCTTCAATCATATTCCACAGGAAAACGGACTTCCAAACTATGATAACTTGAAAGATGTTTACGAACTTATTTTCGAAAATATCAAGGCTGGAAAAATTGTTTCTGTGAAGACAATTAAAGAAGGTGGAGTTGCAGTTGCTTTAGCAAAAATGAGTTTCGGAAACAGGTTAGGAGCTGAAATAAATGTTGCTGACGAGAGCGTTTTACTAGCTAAAAATATTGGAAGTTTAATCATTGAATCAACAGAAGAATTAAGTTCTGTTGAACTTCAATTAATTGGTGAAGTTAAAAATTTAAATATTTTGAAAATCAGTAATTTAGATTTTAAAATCGAAAATTTACTTGAAGCCAATACGAAAACTTTTGAAAATCTTTTCGCAACGGTTGAAAAAGAAAAAATAGTGGTTGAATTAGATTCCAAACTGAACTCAATCAACACAAGAAATATCATTATCAAAAAACACGGTATTGCTCAACCAAGAGTTTTTGCGCCAGTTTTCCCGGGAACAAATTGTGAGTATGATACGCTGAATGCATTCCAAAAAGAAGGTGCAATTGTAAGCAGTTTACCTTTGATTAACATCAATCATCAGTTGCTTGACGAAAGCATCGATGCGTGGGTGGAAGAAATTAAACAGTCACAAATTTTAGCATTCTCCGGAGGGTTTTCTGCGGGTGACGAACCGGACGGTTCAGCTAAGTTTATCGTGAATGTTTTGAAGAACGAAAAGATGAGAAATGCCGTTCACGAATTGCTTGACAGAGACGGAATGATCATCGGGATTTGCAACGGTTTCCAGGCGTTGGTTAAGTCAGGATTGTTGCCTTACGGAAGAATCAAAGATTTGGATGAGAATTCTCCAACGTTAGCTCACAATGCAATCAGAAGACACATTTCTCAAATGGTCAATGTGAAAGTATTAAATGATGAATCGCCTTGGTTGAAAGGAATGAAAGATCAGGTTTTCACAATTCCGATTTCTCACGGTGAAGGTCGTTTTATGGCTTCAGAAGAAGAAATTAAGAAGTTGTATGAAAACGGACAGATTGCCACTCAATATTTAGATTTAGATGGAAACATCGCTCACGGAATGCCATTCAATCCAAATAACTCATTGTTTGGAATTGAAGGAATTACTAGTCCGGACGGAAAGATCTACGGTAGAATGGGTCATCCTGAACGTTTTGCAGAAGGATTGATGAAGAATATTCCAACTGCGAATTATCACAATATATTTAAAAACGGAGTTGAATACTTCAAGTAGGCTTTAAGTTTCTGGCGATTAGCTTTTGGATTTCGAACTAAAATCTAACGGATTCACAAAACGGTTAGGTTTGGTGTTGGTAATAATAAAAAAGCAATTAATAATAAATGAAAAATGACTGTCAACAATGGCAGTCATTTTTTTTGTGAAAAAATTTAAAATAAATTGCAACATAAACGATGTGATTGCGTCTATTAAGTAGAAAGAATAAACCGGAACCAATTTTTGAAAACAACAGCAGTAAATATCAGTGACAAGGAATTGTTGGAGCTATGCGGTTCTGGCAATAATTCCGGATATTCTGTGCTTTATCAACGGTATTCTAAAGCTGCTTTCAACTCTATTTTTCGTCTTGTTAATGATAGGGAAGAAGCGGAAGATATTCTTCAAGAGGTTTTTGTCAAAGCATTTTCAGAAATAAAATCCTTGAAAAATACCGATAGTTTTGGAGGTTGGGTTAAACGGATTGCCATCAATTATGCACTCAATTTTTTACGGAAAAAGAAAATATATTTTGCGGAAATTGAAGATGATAAAATGTTGGATACGAAGGATGATGAACTTGAAGAAAAGCTGGATCTAGAATTCAGGATAGAAGAACTTCAAAATGTTATTGCAGAGCTTCCTTTACAGATCAGAACGATTGTTAATCTTTTTCTGTTTGAAAATATGCCACAGGAGGAAATTGCAAAAGAATTAAATATTCCGCCAGGCACGGTAAGAAGTTATTATCACCGTGCTAAAAAGAAAATTTTTGAAAAACTAACTCAAAATTGTCAAAATGAAAGATTCGCTTAAAAAATATATTGAAGATCATCGTGAAGAATTCGATACGCTCGAAGTTCCAGAAGATATGTTTGATAAAATAATGTCAAAACTGAACGAGCCTGCTATTTCAGAAAAAACAATTCCGTTGTTTACTTGGAAAAAGTGGATTGCAGCTGCTTCTATAGTCATAATTTTCAGTGTTGGAAGCTTTGCTTTATGGAATCAAAATGAAAATGAAAAATCGACTATTGCCATTCAGGAAAAAACTAAAACTGTAGATGAAAATCTGGTTGAAATTATAAAGCCCAAAAATGAAGTGAAAACTGCAAAAATAATGACGACAAAGCAGGAAAATAGCCCCAAAGTTTTTGAGAAAAATAATTCAAATCATTCAAAAAGAATAGCAGAAACGAAAAATTTAGTTCAGGATAATAACTCAGCAAACGAATATGGTCTTGAGAATGCTAAAGCTTTAGAATTAATGGCTGATGAATATTCTGCAAGCTCAAGATTGGAAGGGATTTCTCTGATAAACAATTTTTCGCCTTCAGATGAAAAACTGATTGCTATTTTATCTGAAAAAGCACTTTCAGACGAAAATACAAATGTACGATTGGCAGCAGTTGAAGCTTTGTCTACACACATTGAAAATACAACTGTCAGAGATCACATTCGTGAGATTTTTCTTAATCAGGACGATCCTTTTGTTCAAAAAGAACTTATTGCCATTTTAGCTCAGAAAAATCCATCTAAATTAAATAGTGAAGTAAGTGCGAAGTTGAGGGAACTTACTCTAAATCCTACTACAGCGGTTTTCGTGAAAGATGAAGCCTATGCTGTTTTAATGAAATATTAAAAGCTTTTATATATAAATCAATAAATTATTTAACAAATTAAACATTATGAAATCGCCATTATTAAGAATCATAAACACGTGTGAAGGTACAGCGATAACATAGGACAATTAAAAAACAATAAAAATCTACATATGAAAAAGATATATTTAATCATGTTTGCCATGATGACAGTTTCTTTCCATGCACAGGAAAACATCGAGCAAACCAATTCTGTAAAAGAAAACTCTAAAACATTTAAGGTTAAAAAGAATAATGGTAAACTTCTCATCAATCTTGGAAAAGTAACGGTTGAAGGTTATAATGGAAACGAAATTGTTTTTTCGCTGGAAGGTGAAGTTCCTGAAGTGGATAAACGCGCAGAAGGACTTCAGTCGATTAATGCTTTGGGGCTTGTAGATAACACAGGACTTGGGATAAATGTCAACGAAAAAGATGGCATATTGGAAGTTAATCCGTTAAAAAAGATTTCTTTTCCTGAGATAAAAATCCTGGTGCCCGAAAATGTTATTGTTTCCTTTAAACATCAATCGCAATATGGCGGAAAAGTCGTCTTCAGAAATATGCAGAACGAAATTGAAGTCTCTGCAACTTACAATAGTATTAAACTGGAAAATATTACCGGCCCTGCTGTCGTAAAATCTATTTATGGAGATGTAGAAGCGGTATTTAACCAAAATGTAAAAGGCCCTTTGTCTATTATTTCTGTTTACGGATTTGCTGATGTTACACTTCCTAAATCGGTAAAAGCTAATCTTAAAACCACAACTTCTTACGGCGAAATTTATATGTCTCCGGATCTTAAAATTGATATTGAAAAGAAACAGGGTTTGGCACGTCAAGGCGATGAATTGATTGGAAAAGTGAATGGAGGCGGTACCAATATCGAAGTGCGTTCCGATTACAGTAAAATTTATTTAAGAGCAAAATGAGAACGCTGTTAATTCTTGCAGCGAGTTTCGTTTTCGGTCTTACTGCAGCACAAACAGCCATTAATAAAAGTTTTCCTACCGATAAAAGTCAAAAATTATCATTGAAATTTGATTATCCGCAATTGATTAAAATAAGTACTTGGGATAAATCTGAAGTTCAAATTTTGGGAACGGTTAACATTAACGAGAATGAAAATAATAATGCTTTTCAGATAAAAGAATCGAACGAAGGTAATTCTCTCGTTATTGAAGGCAAAATATCTGAAATGAAAAATATTCCGCATCGTATCACAGTTCAAAAAGGAAGTCAGAAGTTGATTTTTAAAAGCCGTGAAGAATATCAAAAGTATTGTAAAGAAAATAATGTAACGTTCAATTCGATAACCAACGGCGTTGATGTAGATATCAAATTAGAAATAAAAGTTCCGAAATCTTTAGCTACGCAAATAGAATCTCAATATGGCTTGGTTGAAGTGAAAGATTTTGGTGGAACAATCAATGTGAATGCGATATACGGTGGGATTGATGCCACAATTTTGGATAGAAATGTTGGGAAGCTTTCTGCAGAAACCCATTTTGGACAAATTTATTCTAATTTGGATACCAAATTCACGGGAAAAGACTCGAATGATTTTCGTACTTTAGTTACGACAACATTTGGAAACGGACCGCAATATATTTTGGAGTCTAAATACGGGAATATTTATCTGAGAAAATAATATCCATAATTAAAAATGAAAAACAAAATTCATCATAACAAAATGACTGTCATCAATGGCGGTCATTTTTCAGATTTAGAAGGTTTCTACGAAGAAATTTCTACTGTTTTTATGAAAGATACAGATTGGAAAGTGGGAACTTTGGATGGTTTTGATGATATACTTTACGGTGGTTTTGGTGTATTTGAAAACAATGAAGAATTAGAAATCATTTGGAAGGAATCTCAAAAGTCAAAAAAAGATTTAGGTTTCGATTTAACTAAAGAATTCTATGAAAATAAAATAAGACAGGGGAAGCCTTTTAATGTGAAATTAATTCAGGAAAAACTTGATGAATTGATTGCCGTGAAGGGACAAACTCTTTTTGATATTTTAGTTGAAATTATAGAATCGCACAAGAATATTACACTGATTTTAGAGTAATCTTTACGGGTTAATTAAAAAACATATTTCCAGTACACCAAAATCCCAACAATAACCGAAGCAACAGCCATTAAAGTAACGGCTCCCGCAGAAATATCTTTAATAAAACCAATTCTTTTATCAAATTCAGGTTGAATGATATCACAGATTTTCTCGATTGCAGTGTTGAAAATCTCAGCCGATAAGACTCCAAAGGAAACTATTAAAACTAAAACAGTATCTATTGTTGAAAGTTTCATATAAAAAATCAAAAAAATGTTGATCAGTAAAGCAATAACTTCCAGCTGAAAATTTCTTTCAGATCTAAACATGAAAAAAATACCTCGAAAAGCATTCAGAAAACTTTTATGAATCGGAGGTTTGCGCATAGCTTTTGATTTTTAACAAAGATAAATTTATTTTGATGGTTGTTAATAACTCTCCATATTATTCTTTTCTATCTGTTTTCTATTTGTTATATTTGTGGAAACTTATTTTTAAATCTATGAAATTTATTATTTCAAGTGGTGAACTGCAGAAGGCTTTGCAAACTGTAAGTGGCGTAATATCAAGTTCTCAGTCGAGACCGATTTTAGAAAACTATCTTTTTGAACTAAACGAAAACAACGTTACCATTACTGCATCTGATGGCGAAACAACGCTTATTACTTCTTTGGAAGTAAAGTCTGATGATTCTGGTAGATTTGCGGTTCCAGCTAAGATTTTTCAAGATTTTATTAAAACGTATGGCGAGCAGCCTCTTACTTTAGCGGTAAAAGATAACGCTGAAGGTACAGGAAGTTTGCTTGAAATTTTAGATGAAAAAGATAATTTTGCTGTGGCTTTAGATAATGCAGACGATTATCCTGAGATTCCGGAATTTGATGCTTCTCAAAGTATCACAATGCCTGCAGGAGTTTTGTCTGAAGCGCTTACCAACACCCTTTTTGCAACAAGTAACGATTCTCTTCGTCCGGTAATGACGGGAGTTTTGTTCCAGTTTGGAGAAAACGAAACAAATTTTGTTTCTACAGATTCTCACAGATTGGTGGTTTACAAAAGAACAGATTTGATGAATGCCGAGCCAATGGAATTTATCATGCCTAAAAAACCTTTGAATATTTTCAAAAATATTTTAGCAAGTTCAAACGAAGATATCACAATCGACTTCAACGAGAATATGGCCAAATTTACTTTTGGTAAACATATCTGGATCTGTAGATTGATCGATGGGAAATATCCTAACTACACTGCGGTAATTCCTAAAGAAAACCCGAATGTTTTGACGATCAACAGAAACCTTTTATTGGGTGCAATTAAAAGAGCGTCTATCATGTCTAATAAATCAACCAATCAGGTAAGATTCAAATTATCGGCTAATATTCTTCACCTTCACGCAGAAGATACAGAATATGCGAACAAAGCAGATATGCAGATTCCTTGTGATTATAACGGTGAAGATATCAACATCGGTTTCAGTTCTAAATTCTTAACAGAAATGTTGGGTATTTTAGGAGCAGACGATATTACAATGAAAATGTCTCAACCAAACAGACCGGGAATCATCGAGCCGCTTGATGGTCTTGAAGAAAACGAAAATATCTTAATGCTTTCAATGCCTGTAATCGGATTGTAAGATTTAAGAAAAATATATGTAAAAAGGATCTCAAATTTTTGAGATCCTTTTTTTTGTTTTAAAAACTGATTTAGTCATAAAAAACACCAAAAAAATAATTGTGTTAATTGTTGGAGAAGGCTGTAAAGTGCTGAAATATAGTAGATTGTACTTGATTTCCTCTTCGGAGTGATTGAACGCCTCTACGAAACGCTTGATTGCCTCTTCGAAGTGGTTGATTGGCTCTTCGAAGTGGTTGAACGGCTCTTCGAAATGGTTGGTTGTCCCTTCGTAATGGTTTATTCTCTATTCTTACAACTTGAACAGCCTAACGAAGTTTTTGATTGTTTAAACTGAATGATTGAAGCTTAATCCGAAGAAGTTGATGCGTGCATTGAAGTGTATTCTTGGAAATTTTTGGTTGTTGGTTTTTTATATGAAATTAGATCTAGCCTAAAATCCTAATTTTGCTCTTCGCCTGTAATTTTGAAAACCCGTGCTGCAGACTTGTGAGTTTCAACAACAAGTTTATCAAGAATATTACTAAAATATTGTATTGATATTTTTTTTCTGAATCACTAAACCCTGCATTTGACAATACAATGTTAGCAGAATTTTTCTCAATAGTTTATTTTATGATTTAACTCAATAGGATTATTTTCTAGCAAAATACTATTCTGTATTTCTTTATTTTTTACAGAAATATCCACTGTATTACCTTTCGTATCGGTAAATGTAGCTGTTTTCCAACCTTTTGAATTTATATCAAATGGATCATTAAAATATGATTTGGCAAGTGCTTCATATTTTTTCCAATCAATTTTTACTGTTTTTTTTCGTGCGTCAAAAATATTCCCGCCTTTTTTGACTTCTATCAAATTAAATGAATATTCATTGTTTGAATCTTGAATAGAAACGATTAATCCGGGTAAACCACTGAAAATATAGGGACCATCTGCAAAAGGTAATTCTGAAGTAAACCAAGCAATCCAGTTTCTTCCTCCATAATTTGTTTCTGCTTTTTGAGATTTATATTTTCCAATGAGTTTCTGTTCCGAAGTTATTTTCCAATTTAATATTTCCTCAACTGGAAGAAGATAATCTGTTCCCAGATAAGTAATTACTTTTTCAATTCTTTTTTGAGCAAGATTCTTTTTGACATAGAGTTTGTTTTCAACGCCCATATTATACCTTCCGTTTCCATTATTCAACTTTATTGAATCATTTTTTTTGTCTAGTGAATCTCTAAAAATTGAAATATTATTTTTAAAATCCAAAATCATCTTCTGGGAATAAACATCATCTGGATTTTCTAAATTCAGTTTGTATTTTGTTTCGTACATAAAACTTATTTTTTGCGGGAAGCAAAATGTAGAAATTCCAAGAAAAATTATAATAAATTTCATTTGTGACGAGTGGTTGCTTAAATTTTTTGCTAACGTTTCGGGGCTTTGCGATGGTGGGCAGTCGAAGCACAAATCTTCAGTTTTGTACAAAAGTTCAATAGAAGAACAACCGTTGAACTTTGCAGTTTCGGCCCACTATTGCAAAACCCTTGTTACCTGCCGTATTTTTATTTTGTAAGTATCTCAATTTTATTGTCTTTACTTATCGCAACTTGTTTTGTCTTTCTGTTAAAAGCTATTCTCGGCAAGTTGTCAAGATGATGAATGATTGAAGAAACTTGATTGCCTGATTGTATATCTTTCAGCTCATCTACAATTTCACCAGTTTTGAAATTGATAATTTTGGGATTTTCGTATAAGTCCCAAGCAAATGTTTCATCTATTGCCGTCAAGTGTCCGCCAGTAGTAAAATTTGGTTGAATTATTTCTGTTACTTCGTTGGTTTTAATATTCCAAATCCCAATTTGTCCATTTTTAAGTTTGTCAGATGGGTCGTGGTTGAATGGTTCTGTGTCATTAGGTGACCCAATTAAAACCAAGTCATTTGTAATAAAACTTGCGGAACAAATTTCAGCGTCAACATCAGGATTATGTTTGCTTTTGTCCAAAGCAAGTGGATTATGAATACATTCTTCAATGTCAAATACTTCAATAAAGTCATATGGATGCCAAGCCCAACCTTTGCTTAACAGTGTTTTATTATCAAGGCTAACTTCTAATCTTGAATGAAAAAAGTCAGATGGTTTTCTGACAATGTGATTTGTCAAAAAGTTGCCTGTTTCAACTTCTTCGAAGTCAAGCCTACAATATTCTTCTGGACAATGAATTAAAATGTTTCTGCCGTCCTTAAGTTTAGCAAATGCAATAGGATACTCATAAACTTCTGCGTGATAATAAGAACGATTGATTTCCCGTAAAATTTGTCCATTTTTAAGTAAAAGTCCTTTTGTTCCAAGTTTTTTATAAATGACTGAATATATTCCATCTTCTGAAGTTATTGCACTGTCAAACGAAAAAGCGAAATAATATCTTCCAAGTTCTTTTACTTGTCCATCTGCAAAATACTGTCTACCTGAATTTGCCCAATCGATTAAGTAATCGTTTGACCAAGTTAGCGTCGATAAATTATTTGTCTTTATTGTTTGTCTTTGCATAGTGTCGGTATAATATGGCAGATAACTTTTAGCTTCACGCATTGCGTCAATTCAAACTAATTACGCTAAAGTAATATAATTATTATTCCAAAACAATTTTAAATCAACCTTGAAAGAAAAATCTTTATCTCAATATTTATAGAAGTATTGAGTTTTTGGCTTCCAGCTTCTCAATCAAATTCGCTTTCACCACCGTAAAAGTATAATCCTTCGCTTCTGCAAACGAAATTTCATACTTTCTTTCAATATCTCTTAAGTCTTCGGGAAACTGAGATAAAACATGATCGTAATATTCATCAAGAAAATCTTTTGAAGGCATGGTGTAATTGATCTTTAACTGAAAACGTCTGATAATGGCGGTATCAATAATTTCTGCGTGATTGGTAGCGCACAATAAAAGTGCATTTTCGGGATAATAATCAATCAGTTGAATCAAAGTATTAACGAGTCTTCGCATTTCGCCAACATCTTTATCATCGCTTCCACGGGCTTTTCCGATTTGGTCGAGTTCGTCCAGAAAAAGAACCGATCTTTCTCTCGCAGCCTTATCGAAAATCATTTTGATGTTTTGAGAAGTTTCCCCGATTCTTGATGAAACAATGTTGCTTAGATTAAGAATGATAATACTCTTTCCTAAAGCAGTGGCGATTGCTTTTGCAGTCATTGTTTTTCCGCAACCTGAGCTTCCTTCCAGAAGGATTTTATTATTGACGGGAAGTCCGTATTCCTGAAGTTCTTTGATGTAAGTGTGTTCTTTGATGAGCTGTACAAATTGTTGCTTATTTTGAGGTTCAAGATAAACTTCATCCAGCGTTACAGCTTCCTTATCCTGAATAATGAGATTGTACAGATTCATATTTCTTGAACATTAATATTAATCTGCAAAGATAATTGATTTAGAATTTTCAAGCCAGTTTAAATGTATTTGAAAAACAATTTCTTCTTTTTATTTACTCAAAATCTTGCAAATTAGGTGAGATTTATTTTAAAGCATTTTAAATCTGCTCAATCCGAAAAATCTGCTAGAGAAAATTGTAATTTTTACTGAGTTTTAGATTTCAAAATAGATTCAAACTTGTCGACATAATTCTCATCAGCAAAATCTATAAAAAATTGATTCTGCCAATGTTGAGTTTTCGTTGCCTGTTTGTTTTGTGTAATATTCCAATTCGGATAAACTCTAAAACCTCTTTTTCCATCTTTGAAATCTGAGCTGAGAATTTGATTTTTAATCAAACTATCTTTTGTAAAAAGGAAAAACCCGAAATATTTGGATGTTTCAGTTAAGATTAAGTAAAAGTTTGAAGGATCTTCAGAAGTAAAAGGCTCTGTTTCTTTAGAAATAGAATTTCTTTTCCATAAAGTGACAAACTGACCAATTTTTGTCGGTGTTACTTTGGCTTTTCTGAATTTAATCTGAAAGGAGTTGAGTTGAAAATTACATCCGAAATATTCTTTGCATTCCTGCTCCTGATGTAAATTGGAAATGACCAGACTGAGATTAGAAAATAGTAATTTTTGAAGTTTCTCGAGTGGTGCAATCATAGTTTTATGTTTTCGGCTCTTCTACTCCGGTTGAGTAGAAGAGCGACAGTTTTAAACTGTAAACATAAAAAAATATTAATTGAAATTTGTTAAATAGAGGAATGTTTTAATTAAAAACTAGTTCCCTTCTCTTCTAGCAGTTACAAAATAAGAAGTAACAAGAATTGCACATGTTGCGATACCAATGTAAGCGATCATAATTTTTAAATTTTTAATTTATTTATTTTTTATTGCGAATTTTATAATGCAATATTACGACTTTCAAATGATGTGCCAAATTGAATTGTTATGATGTTTATCAGGGTTTTATGTATCTGTGGATGTGATTTTAAAACTTTTAAGGTTTCTTGATTATTAAATTTGCGTTAAATTTGGTTGTTTTTAAATTGTATTATAATTAAAAAATTATCAATTTATTAATGTTTCTGTATTTCTTATTTTCATATTGACAATATCAAGCGAATAGCAAGTGATGCATAGCAATTGTTAAAATCGTCTTTACTGATGATCAATTGTCCATCAATTTTTTTTATTTCGTCTGAATTGTATGAATAGGATAGAGGAGTTTCTATGTTAATAGAATGTGAAATTTCAGCAGATAGGAATCAATGAGATTTTGTGCGAAAATATGTAAAGTAGTGTTTGACTTTGATTTATGTTCCGATACAGTTTCGGTGTAAATTAGAAAGGAATTGATTTGATGCAATCTTAATTGTATTGATGTTGAAGATTAATGCCAAAATTGACATGATGAATGGTCGTGTCTAAAAGTATATTATTTTTTCTTTCCCAAAAATCGGATGACGGAGCCGGTTCCGTTGTGAAAAAGACCTTCATTAAGTTCTATTTCAGTTTCTGATAGTTCTATAATATCGTAATCTGGGAAATCTGCTTTGATTTCTTCAATTGAAAATAAAGATTCTATATCTTTTGGACCGCCAACTTTTTCATCTTTTAATACAAAGTCAAGATGTTTTTTACTGAAAGCTTCAAAAATAATATAAGCTCCTTTACGTAAATAGGTATCTAATAGTTTATGAATTGATGATTTTAAATTTGCAGGAAAATGTGCATAGATCAGTGCAATTGCATCAAACTGCTCTTTTTGAAAATTCAGTGTTTGTAATTCCCCAATCTGATAATCTATCCTTACATTATTGATTTCTGCCAGATGCAAAGCCTTGTTTTTTCCTTCAGCGCTGATATCAAATGCATAAACCTCCCATCCGAGCTGAGCAGCAAAAACAGCATTTCTTCCTTCTCCTTCTGCAGGTAAGAGAATAGAGCCTGTTTTTAGTTTTTTAAGTTGATCTTTTAAATAATTGTTGGGTTGGGTTCCGTAGGCAAATTCGTCATTGCTATATCTTTCGTTCCATCGGTCAAGCCATTTAGTGTCGGTCATTTCAAGAGATTAATGTTCTATAAAGTTAGAAAATTTCTTGCTTTTAAAAACATGACTTTTAATACAATTTTTGGTCATTCTCACAGAAAAAGCTGGTTCGTTTACTTTTTCCGGTATCTTTTTTAATGACTTCAGCGCCACATATCGGACAGTTTTTCTGATGATAAATCTGAAAATTTTTGCTCAGAACATTTGCTTTCTTCCACCTTTTAAAATCAAAACTGTAATTTCTGGCTTCTTCAATAATTTCTTTCAGTTTCTTTGATGGTAATTTGCCAATCAGGCTTTCGGGATGAATTCTGGCTCTGAATAAAGCTTCATTTTTAATAATATTGCCGACACCTGAGAAAATATCCTGATTCATCAAAGCATCACAAATCATCATTTTAGAATTGTCAAGCAAAGTTTTTTCGGTTTTTTCGGGATTCCACTTTCTGCTCATTATATCAGCTTCCCAATTGATTTTATTTAAATAGCCTTCTTCCACTATTTTTACTACACAAGTATAAAAGTACATTCCGCCATCTTTAAATTTTAACCCAAGCTTTAGGGTATCAATATCTTTCCTTTCATATAAACTGTAAGAACCAAACATCATCAGATGAATTTTAAATATAATTTTATCGAAAATCAAATATGTTTGTTTTCCGAAAGTTTTTATTTCTCTTAAAATTTCTCCTTTTACTTCGGATTCTTTTGGAATTTCGCTTCCGTCAACATCTATTACTTTTTCTCCCACAAATTTTTGCAGATCTTCTTTCATCAGAACAATAGTAGGACCTTCAGGCATCGTATAGTTTTCAACAAAAGTTCAAATATTATTCCTTTAAAAGTAAAAATTGAATTAATTTTGGAAAATGATGAATTTGAACCAGATTTTTACCAGTCAACGTACCGGAAACAATCCAAATACAATTGCTTCAAGAACAGATTTTCAGAGAGATTTTGATCGTATTATTTTCTCTTCAGCTTTCAGAAGACTACAAAATAAAACACAGGTTTTCCCGCTCCCGGGAAGTGTTTTTGTACACAATAGATTGACGCACTCTTTAGAAGTTTCTTCTGTGGGAAGAAGTTTGGGAAGTGTGATCGGAGAGTTTATTGCGGAGTATTATAAAAGTGACCTTACAGAAGAATCAAAGAATTTTTATAATCATAATTTAGGAAATGTAATTGCTGCAGCATGTCTTTGTCATGATGTGGGAAATCCTGCTTTCGGACATTCGGGGGAAGATGCAATTGCCAGTTATTTTGACCGAAATGAAAATGATCTTAAACCTAAATTCAACGAAAAAGAATGGGCTGATTTGGTTAATTTCGAAGGAAATGCCAATGCGATTCGGGTTTTAGCACAACAGCAAAACGGGAAAGATGCCGGTGGTACTCAGTTGACGTTTGCCACTTTGGCGAGCATTGCAAAATATCCCTGTGAAGCAATTGCAAAGAAAAAAGGAATTATTCACAGAAAGAAATTTGGTTTTTTTCAGAATGAAAAAGATATTTTTCTTGAAATTGCAAAAGGCACAAACTTAATCTCAGAAAGCGAAGAACCTTATATTTTCAAAAGGCATCCTTTCGTTTGGTTGGTAGAAGCTGCTGATGATATTTGCTACAATATTATCGATATGGAAGATGCACACAGATTGGGCATTGTTTCAACGGCGGATTGTACAAACCTGTTTTTCGAGTTGGTAAAATCAGAAACTGATGATGTTGACAGAGTAAAAAGAAAGCTTGATTCTATCGGAAATGACAATGAAAAAATTTCTTATTTAAGAGCAAAAGTTATTAATGCTTTGATTAATAAATCGATCTCAATGTATAAGCAAAATTTTGATAAAATCCTTGAAGGAAACCTTGACAAAGCATTGCTTGATATTTATAAAGGTGAAAATAAGGCTTTACAGGATATTGAAAGCTTTTCGGTAGAGAAAATATACAATCATAAAGCAGTTGTGGAGATTGAAAATGCTGGCTACAACGTAATGTACGAATTGCTTGATCATTTTATTCCGTCAATTTTAAAGTCTGAAGATAAAATCAAATCTTATGATACAAAAGCTTTAAAACTAATTCCGAAACAGTTTATTTACGAAGAAGGAAGTGATTACCAGAAAGTTCTTGGTGTCATTGATTTTGTTTCGGGAATGACCGATAACTATGCAACAGATCTTTACCGAAAAATAAAAGGTATTGATATCGGAATGACAATGTAGAATTACTCATTTTAATTTGATTTATACTGTGGAATATTGTATCTTATCAACTAATTATTAAAATAAAAACTATATGGTGTATTTGGGTATTTTGGTCTTTTTTGGACTGGTCACATTATTTGCATCTTTCTTTACGGTAAAACAGGAGTCTGCCGCTGTTGTAGAAAGATTAGGAAAATTTTTGAAAGTAAGTCACGCGGGGTTACATTTGAAAATTCCTTTTCTGGATCAGATTTCTAAACGTCTCAATCTTAGAATTCAGCAGCTTGATGTTATTATTGATACTAAAACTTTAGATAATGTTTTTATCAAAATGAAAGTTTCTGTGCAGTATCAGGTAATCAGAGAAAATGTGAAAGATGCATATTATCGTCTGGAAAATCCTGAAAATCAGATCACTTCTTATGTATTTGATGTAGTAAGAGCAGAAGTTCCGAAAACGAAATTAGACGATGTTTTCGTAAGAAAAGATGATATTGCAATTGCTGTAAAAAGTGAATTACAGGAAGCGATGCAGAGTTATGGTTATGATATTATCAAAGCTTTGGTAACTGATATTGATCCTGATGAGCAGGTGAAACACGCTATGAACAGAATCAACGCTGCAGAACGTGAAAAAACCGCTGCAGAATACGAATCTGAAGCACAAAGAATAAGAATTGTTGCTGTAGCAAAAGCTGAAGCAGAATCTAAAAAACTTCAGGGACAAGGTATCGCAGATCAAAGAAGAGAAATTGCAAAAGGTCTGGAAGAATCTGTGAAAATGCTGAATGCAGCCAATATCAACGCGCAGGAAGCTTCTGCATTAATCGTGGTTACACAGCATTATGATACTTTGAATTCTATTGGTGCTAATAACAGAAGTAATTTGGTTTTACTGCCCAATTCTCCTACAGCAGCGAGTACTATGTTGAATGACTTGGTAGTCTCTATGGCGGCAACTCAAAAAATGGAGGAATATTCTAAACCTCAAATGCCTAATCCTACTCAAAATAGAGGACATCAGGAATAGAATAAGCATTCTAAAATACAAATCCCTTTCAAAAGTAATTGAAAGGGATTTTTTGTTATTTTTTGGTTTTAGAAACCTGTTTTACTAAAGTATATTTGATTGAGGAACCATCCATTGGCGGGTTTTCAATTTTCTCTGTTTTCACTTTTAAAACATATTCATATCCCGGTTCGTAAGTGAAGCCTTCAATATTGGTGTAGAAATTCTGCCAACTATCAGATGCTTTTTCTTTTACCTGAAGACATTTCATAGGTGCTACTCCTGTACAATCTGCTGTTTCGGGACCTACAATAAATGTTTTTTCATTGTCTGATGTCGAGTTTGGCATCGGTTTACATTGCGATAAAATTAAAAAAGATAATATTGTAAAAGTTCCTTTTAGAAAGAGAGTTACATTTTTCATTAGTTCATATATTTTGAGGTTGGATTGCAAGTTTGATGCCGAAGAAATTTCTAAATAGATACTAGATAATAGAAGTAAATTAATAGGCTTTTCTTATGATTTAGAATTTAAAATTATATCATTAAATGTTTAATACTTCTCACCTTTTGTTGAGTCAGAATTATTTTCATTAAATTTCTGTTTCCCTATTAAAAGCTCAAAAAATAGTTTAAAATCAGACAATAAAGACCAAAGCAGATACTTAAACGTTGCCGGCTTATTTCTTTCAATAAAAGCGTGACTCAGCCATGCAAAACCATACCCGAAAATAGGAATATACCACAAGAACCGTTCTTTACCGGTAAATATTACAAAACCGATGACGATAAATACGAATAAGATTCCAAGAAAATGAAAAATCCTTGTTCCGAGTTTTTTATGTTCGCCAAGGTAAAACTCATAGAATTCGTCGTATGTTTTTATTCTTTCAGACATGGCTTGATAGTTTAAAGTTCTTAAAGAACCTTAGCAATAATTTCGCCAAATAGTACTGTGTTAAAAAAGAGTAATTTGATTATTTACAATGCATTTTAAAACATTAAGAAAATTAAAAGTTTAAGAATGATTAAGAACCAATAAATTGATTTAAGAAGTATGTTTGATGGCTCACCTTGGTGAATTTCAATAAATCTAAATGATAATTGTCCGTAAAACTTAATTACTGTAATGATTCAAAAAACAATAAAAATTTTTGAATACCTTTTGCGTTGAAAATTAATATCATTTACTAAAATTTCAATAATTTAAAGTTCCAATCATAAAAGTTTTAGAAGCGTTAAGAGCTTGCGATGCTTGCGTTAATTCTTTTACGACACCTTTATTTTTGATATAATTAGAATGAATAAAATAGGTGTCTTTATTATCTCTTGTAATAAAACCGGTGTGAAAATCTAGACCAACAATATAAACCTGATTTTTATTTTCACTTAAAATATATTTCTCTAAATCTTCTCTGCTAGAAAAATATTTAATGTTTTTACAAAGCTTTTTGATCATTACCGATGAAGCTTGCTGTGCTAAATATGTTCTGTTGATATCAAAACCGAAATCAGTAAGCGTATTGGTTACAAAATATCCGCAGGCAATCGTGCTTTTCTGGGGTTCTCTCGATGTTCCGTTGAATGACCAAGGTGTACCCATCCAGTAATTGGGAACGTCATAGTTGATAAACTTAAACAGATAACTTTTCTTTTCTTCCGCAGTCTTTTTATTAATCGACAATAAAAATTCTTTGTAAGGAATCTTCTTTATTTCTAACTTCTCTGAAATTACATCATTGTCCGATTCAACTTTAGATTTGTTGCATCCGATAATGATTAAACATAGCAGACAAAAAAGATATTTCATCTTTTAATTGGTATTTCTCAATTTGCTGTTCTGATATCCGTAGCAGAAATATATTACTAAACCGATAGCGAACCATATTCCGAAATAAAACCAGTTTTCATGGCTCATTCCTGTAAGAAGATATAAGCAAGAGCTTAAACCAATCAATGGAATTAGTGACAAATTTTTAATAAATGTTAAAACACAAAGTCCAAGATTGATCAAGATGAAAAAGAAAATCGAAGCTTTGAATTCGCCTTCTTTAGGATCAGACCATTCCATTAAATGATCAAAAAAGTCCGGCTGGAAATAATGGAATCCCACCAATGAACCAATAAAAATAACAGGGAAAATAATTTTCCCATTAATATAAGGAAGGTGAAATCTCCCTTTAATTTTTTCTTTTGGAGCAAGCATCAAAACTCCTGCACATACCAAAACGAAGGCGAAAATAGTTCCGATACTTGTAAAATCTAAGATGAAACTTTTGTCCGTAAAAATAATAGGAACTCCCACCACAATACCGGTAACGATCGTTGCAAAAGAAGGGGTTTTATATTTTGGATGCACATCCTGGAATTTCTTAGGCATCAATCCGTCACGGCTCATCGCGTACCAGATTCTAGGCTGTCCCATCTGGAAAACCAATAGTACGGTAGTAATTGCTACAATCGCTACGAAAGAAACGGTAAGCTCCATCCATGCAACATTGGCATTTGTTTTTTCAAATATAAATGAAAGCGGATCTCCGATACCGTCAAATTTTCTATAATCTACCATTCCGGTTAATACTAAAGTCAGGGCAATGTAAATAACTGTACAAAGAACCAGAGAAATAATCATCCCTTTTGGTAAGGTTTTCTGTGGATCTTTTGTTTCTTCAGAAAGTACACTCAATGCGTCAAAACCAATGTAGGCAAAGAAAACTCCTGAAACTGCACTCATTACTCCGGCAAAACCATTCGGCATAAAAGAAGAAGTTCCGGTTTCCAGACTTACGGGAGTCCAGTTTTCGGTATTAATGTATGAAAAGCCGACTAAAATAACCAAAACGATTACGGCAAGTTTTAAGATAACTAAAGAATTGTTGAAGTTCTTGCTTTCTTTCACGCCACGGTAACAAAGCCAGGTAATTAATCCGTTAATAACCAATGCAGGAATATCTACGATAAATTTTAAGCTTCCTAATAATGGTGCATTTGTCCAAGCATTGATCAATTCTTTGTTTTCAGAACCATTTGTAAAAGCTTTTTTGGCTTCGGTATAGCTGCAAGTGAGATAATCTGGAATATGCATGCCGAGTCGCTCTAGAAAACTGGTAAAATAATCAGACCATGAGAAAGCAACATAGATATTTCCGAAAGAATATTCCATAATCAAAGCCCAGCCAATTACCCATGCAATCAATTCACCAAAACTGGCGTAAGCATAGGTGTAAGCAGAACCCGCCGTAGGAATTCTACTCGCAAATTCAGCGTAGCACAAAGCAGTAAAACCGCAGGCAAAACCACAAATCAAATAGAGAATAATCACACCGGGACCGCCTCTGAAAACGGCTTCTCCTAAACTACTGAAGCTTCCTGCTCCAATAATAGCTGCGATACCAAAAAATACAATGTCCCAGGTTCCCAGAACTCTTAGAAGATTTGTCGATGTGTCTGTCTCTGAATAGGTTTTCCTTTTGAAAAGTTGATTCATTCAATGTTTATATAAAGTTGAAAAAAACAAATGTAATTATTTCTGTGAAATAATTAATATTTTCTTAATATTTCTTCTTCAAAAGTTAATAAATATTAAAAAATAATCCACATACTAACATTATGTAAAAAGACTTGTTTATACAATATCTTTTCGATATTTTCGTTGATAATTTGTGGATAAAATCTTATCTCAAAATTAAAACATTTGGTCTTATTTTTGAAGGCTTACCCATTTTTAAATTTGATATTAATGAAATCAAAAAAAATACTTTTAGCGGCTGCTGTTTTCTATTTCGGAGTTTCGGAAGCGCAACAGTCTCAATATTTTACCCAGAAGGAAAACTATAGGTTTAACCTGGCTCAGAATCTTTATCAGACCAAAATATACAATGCTTCTCAATACGAATATGCAAGACAGTATTTCTACAATCAGAATCTTGAACAGTCGAAAAAAGAAGCTGCCCAGTTTTTTGATAATGTAATAGGAGTTATTTTACAGAAAAATCATGCAGAAGACGGATTGACGGCTTTCATGAAAGAATATCCTAATTCAGCCTATTTTGCACAGGCTAATTTACCTTTGGCAGATTATTATTTAGCTAAAAAAGATTTTGAGGAAGCTTTAAAAACCTTAAAGAAAGTCAATCAATATCAATTGACCAAGGAAGAAAATACACAGTATATTCTGAAATTGGGATATGCTAAATTTATGATGGGCGATTCTAAAGGTGCGATTGATGCACTGGAAGAGGCTCACAAAACTGCTGATGAATCTCAGAAAGGCGATATCGCTTATATGTTGGGACATTTGTATTATTCAAAGAGACAGAATGATCAGGCGTTTCAGTATTTTGATTCTGTAAAAGATCAGCCTAAATATTCAAAATTAGTGCGTCCGTATTATGTGCAGATGTACTACAATGATAAAGATTATGATAAAGCTATTTCGGAAGGAAATGCTTTGTTGAATGAAGATATTTCAGATTCTTATAAAGCAGAAGTACATAAAATCATTGGTGAGTCTTATTTCATGAAAAATGATTACAACTCTGCTTATCCACACTTGAAAGATTATTTAAGTGTTCAGCAAAACCCGTCTGAAAACGATTTGTACGAAATGGGATTTGTAGCGGCTCAGCTTAAAAAATATGATGAAGCAGTTTCTTATTACAACCAACTGTTAAACAGTAATTCGGCTTTGGCTCAGAATGCTTATTATCAATTGGGGAATGCTTATTTAGCTGTTGAGAAAAAGCAGGAAGCACTTTCGGCATTCCGTTCGTCTTATCAGATGGATTATGATAAAAGTGTTAAAAAACTGGCACATGAACAGTACGCAAAATTAAGTTACGACATAGGTAACCCTTTTGAAAGCCCTACAACGGTTATTCAGGATTATATTACCATTAATAATAATGATGCAAAAACGGCAGAAATGAGATCCCTTTTGGTGAAATCTTATCTGTATTCCGGGAACTTTAAAGAAACTTTGAATGCGATTGATAAATTGCCAAATTCAACTCCTGAAACCGATAAAGTAGATCAGGAGGTCTCTTACCTTTTGGGAACGGAAGAATTCAATAAAGGGAATTTTGATGAAGCTGAAAAATATTTCCTCAGAAGTTTAGAATTCGATTTAAATAAAGAATTCCACAGCAGAGCTTTGTATTGGCTCGGTCAGGTATATTATCAGAAAGGGAATTATCCTTCAGCAATTGTGCGTTACGAAAAATTGGCCAACGAAACATTCCCTGAAAAACAACAGCTTTCTTATGATTTGGGATATGCTTATTTTAAATCTAAAAAATTCGATCAGGCGGAACAATATTTTACGCAATATTTAAAAAATCCGAAACCTGAGTTTAAGAATGATGCAGAACTTCGTTTAGCAGATATTAATTATGCTAACAATGATTTGGATCAGGCGATTGCGATTTACGATAAAAATGAAGACGCAACAGACTATACTTTATACCAAAAAGCTTTGGCTTTAGGGTTTAAAGATGATCAGGCTGCAAAAATCACCAACCTAAAATCATTGATTTCAAAATATCCTGCTTCAGAATATATTGATGATGCACAATATGAAATCGGAGTTGCTTATGCCGCTCAGAATGATTTTGCCAATTCTAATGATTTCTTCGGAAAAGTAATTAAATCTTCTTCCGATAAAGATCTTGTGGCAAATGCATCAATTTACAGAGCGCAGAATTACATTGACCAAAATCAAGGTGATAAAGCATTATCTGAATTAAAATCATTAGGTGAACAATACAAAAATACAGCTTACGCACAGAAAATTGTTCAGGCTGCAAAACCTGTTTTCACTAAAAATGGTGATGTTACTGGTTACGCTGATTTCGCAAGAAATATAGGTGTAAACATCGACGCTTCTGAAATTGACGAAATCAATTTATCAACAGGTAAACAGTATTTCACCAAGAAAGACTACAAAAATGCAATCTCTTATTACGAAAAATATTTAACTCAAAATCCAACAGGAGAAGGCCTTTATCAGGCTAAATATGAGTTGGGAGAAAGTTATTACCAGACCAATAATCCTACAAAAGCATTATTGGTTTTACAGGAAATTGCAAATGTTCAGAACGATTATCAGGACGATGCAGCAACCCGAGTTTCTCAAATTTACATTGCACAAGGAAATTCTGCTGAGGCTAAAAAATACTTAGAAAACATCAGAAACTCTTCAAATATTAACGTTAAAAATTACGCTAATGTTGAGTTGATGAAAATGTATGCGGAAGAAAAAGATTTCTCACAAGCTGAAAAATTAGCCGATGCCGTAATCGCCAATAACAAAAATTCTGCTGCAGTAATTGAAACTGCAAAAGTGATCAAGGCGAGAAGTCTGATGAATTCAGGAAAAGATAAAGATGCACAAACGGCTTATACAGCTCTTGAAAAATCTTCAAACAGTGAAGTTGCAGCTGAAGCTTTCTATGCAAAAGCATTTTATCAAAACAAAGCGAAAGCTTATAAATCTTCTAACGAAACGATCTTTAAAATTGCCAACAATTACGCTTCAGAAGATTATTGGGGTGCAAAAGCATTGGTGTTGATGGCGAAAAACTACATCGGTCTGAAAGATAATTATCAGGCGAGTTATACTTGCGACCAGATTATCTCAAACTATGCAGATTTCCCTGAAATTGTTGCAGAAGCGAAGGAAGTAAAAAAACAAATTAAGAAATAAATGTACTGTCGTATTCATGTAAAATATATTCATGCAATTTGATCATTAATACTTTTTACTTTATACATTAATACAACATATATGAACAAGAAAATTCAAATACTATCTATATTATTTCTAGGAATTTCGTCTGTGGCGTTTTCTCAGATCAAGGAAGAAAAGCTTATTCTTAATAAGAAAAGAGAACCGGAAGTAAAGAAAATCGAGAAAAAGAAAACTTCTGTAGTGATAGAGAAAAACTATCCGCCTGAAGAGAAATCAGCAAATCCTGTAAAATATACGATTACGGATGTTCCTGCAGTTTCAGATTTTAAAACTTCAACCATTCAGGGTGAAGATGTGACTCCGAAGTTTGACGGAACGGCTCAAAATAACTATTTCCAATTCGGAATGGGGAATTACGGAAAAATTTTGGCCGATGCCAATATTTCTACAACGCTTGAAAATAAGCTGGAAGTGGGTGCCGATGTTCATGTTTTATCCACGAACGGTCTGAAAAAAGTGTATCCTTGGGATTCTAAACAAAGTTCGGCAACATTGGGCGCTTTCTTAAATTCTTATGGTGAAAAAGGAAAAATCAATGTGAATGCAGAATATGGCTTAAATAACTATAATTATTATGGAATTTATGCAGTAAATCCTTCAGCTGATGTAGATTTACAACAAAAAGTAAATCAGTTTAAGGTGAACGGTTACTATGATTTTTATTCTAATGAAATCCTGAATGATGTAAGAGTGAAATCTTCATTTCTGAGTGATCATTTTGACGCAAAAGAAAATCAGGCTTCTATTTTAGCTAACCTTTCAAAGCATGCTGTAAAGCTGTCAGACAACGGAATTGTAATGAATGCTGATTTAGGATTAGGTTTAGAAACGGTAAAAACTGATTTTAAAATAAGAGATGAAAATTCTGCAACGTTTTTTAACGCAAGTTTAGCTCCGAAAGTGACTTTTGCAAAAGGTGAATCTTATTTAATGTTGGGTTCTTCATTTAATTTTTTAAATGCAAGAAATTCTAATTTAATTTTAGCAGAAGAACTTAAAAATAATAAAACATATTGGTTCCCACAGGCTGAATTTCAGGTGTCTGCATCTAAAGAATTTAAATTCTACGGTGGAGTTGACGGTGGTTTAAAACTGAATACTTACGCCGAATTGTTGCAGGAAAATCCGTTTTTGGTTTCCGATCAAATGTTGAGACCAACTCAAACACAGTATCATTTTTATGCAGGTTTGAGAGGGGATATCGACGAAACTTTTAAATATGATGTTTCTGCAGGATTTGGAAAAATGAAAAACATTATGTTCTTCGGAGCCAATAATCTTTTCACCAATGAATTTACTTTAGACAGGCCCGGTTATGATTTTGCCAATACTTTCTCAGCAGTCTATGACGATGGAAATGTGAGCGATATCAAAGGTAGTTTACAATATTTTCCTTTAGAAAACTTAATTGTAGATGCTGACGTAAGATTTTTAAAATACGATTTAAAGAATTACGAAAATATTTATAACGTTCCTTTAGTTACGGGAAGTATCGGTGCAAAATACACGATGTTTGAGAAAAAATTGTCTTTAGGCTTTAAAGGAATTTTCGCAACAGACAGAACTACAAATTCGTATATGCTTGAAGGAGTGGGAAGTCCGTCTATGATTTTCCAGTCGACTGAAGACACGACTGATAAAGTTGGTGGTTATGCTGATTTAAACTTATCTGCAGAGTACAAAATTCACAAAAATTTCAGTATTTTTGCACTCGGAAACAATCTTCTAAGCTCAAAATACCAAACGTATAAAGGCTATAAAGTTCTTGGTGCGCAGGTAGTGGGAGGTGTGAAAATCACGTTTTAGAGTGGGAGAGTGGTAGTGTTTGAGACCTTCTTAGTCTAAAACACTACCACTCTAAAACACTCAAACATAATATGGCTTCGTAGTTCAACTGGATAGAATATCGGATTTCGGCTCCGAGGGTTGGGGGTTCGAATCCCTTCGAAGTCACTTTAAATAGACAATCTGCTGTATTACAGTAGATTGTTTTTGTTTATAGAGACGATTTCAATAATGCTATAAAAAATATTATCATAAAAAAACGCTCCATTTTGGAGCGTTTTTTTTAAATAAATGACTTACATCGAATCATCAGGACATTTGAAATCATTGCTGCAAGTTGCACAAATGACAACACCATTGCAATAATACATGCAGAATTCTGGTTCTGGTAATGGCTTAATTCCGCCTCCTGAAATACCTTTTAATTGTTCTTTGCTTAGTTTTTTTAAGTTTTTCATATCTTTTATATTTAAAAATTGATGATACTGTAAATATAATTAAAATATGGATTATAATATACTTTACTAAATATTTTTTTTAATGAAAATCTTAATCAAAAATTATATTATTCTATTTTTAATTGTTTTAAATGGGAATGAACTTTTTTGACAACCTGAGTCTAACTTTTCTGAATTTTCTAAGTATAATAAACAGAGAATTCTTTAAAAAATCCACTTCGCATCTATAAAGTTTCACAACAACGTTTTCAGAGTATCATCTCGTCATACTTTTTCAGGATTTCTGCTACGTTTTTCATCAGTTCTTCTTTATTTGCCTGATACGAGTTCATATTTTTCGTATGAGAGATAAAACATATTTCCCAAAGTACAGAAACACCTGCTCCTAAATGCAGAATTCCTATACGTGAATGTTGGCTTAGATTATCCGGTTTCACACCGCGGTTTGGAATACGCAAAACCTTTGCAGTTATCTTACAAATTTCATCCGCCATTTTGTAAGAGAGAGAATTTTTATTATTAAAATCTGTTGCTGTGATGTAGCATTCAGTACCGCTTGCAAGAGAGGCTGCAGAGTTAAAATGGATATCTAACAAAACAGATCCTTTACCGGGTTTTATCCTGCTTTGGTATTGAGAATTTGTTTCCCAGTCTTCATCCATAATCAGGTCTTCAGCTTTACTTCTACGAGCAATGTTATTTCTGGCTTCCTTTGTAAGGTCGGCTTCACGATATCCATTTTTTACGGCACCGAAATCCTGATTATTATGTCCTGCAGAAGGAAAAATTTTAAAGGTGATAAGATCATGGCAATAGTTTTGTGATACTAATTTACCAAGAATTTATGTTCTGCCCAAAAATTAAAATGCGATTATATGGAGTGATAGTAAAATAGTGTCTAATTATTGAGGTTTTTAAATGAACTTTATCACTTATTTATATTGTTTAAATTATTTTGTTAAAAGTCTAATTAATAACTGTTTATCACTATAAATGAAGTGGTTATTTACGAATTTTTACGTCAATATTTATAAATGACTCCAACGGTTTCTTGCAAAAGATATTTTATGATTATATATTTGTTACACATTAAACATGACACCAAATCATAAAGTATAAAAATTTTTCATCATTCAGTTTTCATGTAGAACATCAGGGTTCTAAACTCTAGGAAAAAAGAACCCTGTTCTCTACAATTTATTTTAAGAAGAATACATTGACACCAAAATTTACATTATATTATCAGAAAAACCGAGTCTTATCTAAGGCTCGGTTTTTTTATGGTTCTGTAAATTGATAATACAAAACTCAATTAAAAATAAAAAGTTAAGATTATTATCACAGAAGTTAAGATTTATTTAGAATAAAGCTCGGTAATTAATCCGTTTCCTATAATCCCTGAATTATCGGAAATTTCAAAGTCCATTCCTGTATATAATTTTCCAAGGAATAGTTCAGCACCGATTAAAGTAACATCCACAGCAATAGAATCTCCGGGAAAAATAAGTTCGTTTTCGGTAAATGTCTGAACTCCTAGATACGATACTAATTCGAAAGGAAATTTGAAAGACGCACGAAATCCTGTAGATACCGGCGTAACCAATCCTCCTTTTTCTGTTGTATGGTAATTGATTAAAGCCTTAAAATGAGTAAGTTTTTTCATAAAATTTAGATAAAACAAATGTAAAAAAATTAAATGAGAACAATTTTGAGCTTCTGGTAACCGCTTGATATTCATTAAAAACTTTAATTATGATCATGCATCAGATAAGATTATTCAAATTTATAATTGACATTGCAGATATAATTTAACTCTTGTGGTATCAGGTATTTAAAGAATTCAATGATTAGCATAAGAAAAAAATATTTTCAATAAAAAATTAAATTTCTTGTTAATAATTTTAATATATGATAAGATTCACTTTTTCGGGAAATCGTCACTTAAGATTTTTATTTTTATGATTGATTTATCTAATTTTGTGCCTGAAAACTGAAATTTTTTAATGATGAAGTACCTCTTAGTTCTGGCTGGACTAGGAAGCTGCTCACTATTATTTGCTCAAAAACCCGTGTCGAGAATCTACTCTGATTATGCAGGATTTTGGGATAGTGAAACCAGTGCAGTTACAAAGCCAGACAACAGTCATAATTTACTAGCATTTACTTGGGATCCTGATGGTGCAGGACCGCTTCCCGAAAAAACCTTTAGCACCGGCGTCAACAACGGAATTCTTAGCACGAAAGGAGTGTCTTTCACTGCTGGTAGCTATATTGCGTTGCCGGCATATACAATTCCTACTCCCAACAGTGATACTTATATAGGGGTGGGGCAGATGTATGGAGGTGCTGGTAATGTATCGCCTCTTCCCGTTAATAACAACTTGGTACAGTATCTTTCCGATGGAGTTCAAGGGCTAGATCTGGGTACTGCTTTGTTCAATATTACTTCTGGATCCAGCATTAGTCTGAACACGTTGGGAATTGTACCTTCTTCGATTGGTGATAATGTCCCGGACTTGATTTTTACTCAGGTTGGAACAATAAATAATACAACATTACCTGATACATTTAGATTTGTAAACCAGGCAGGCCAGAACGTAGGAACTCCCTATGTGGTTTCGTTCAGTTCGGTGCCGGTTATCGGTAATGCCTGCTGGAAATTTTATAATGCCAATACAAATCCTCCCACCTACAACGCAAACACATCTAATTCATGTACTAGGGTGATTCGTGTTTTAGCTGCTGACTGGTCAGAATTTGGAATTACCAGTAGCAATTATTCACAAGCGGTACAACTTATACAGACATTTTCAGGATCATCTGATTTGGCTTTCATAGGTGCTTACAATGAGCAATCGATTACATTTGCTGCAAGTTTCAATGGTTCTGTTTATAATGATAATAATGCAGGTACACCAGATGGAGTAGGAATTAATGGAGTATCATTAAATTTATACAGCAATGGAACTTTGGTGAAAAATGCCGTTACAAACAGTTCAGGATTTTATTTTTTCGATAATATTAATACCAATACTTATCCGGGACCTTACACGATACAATTGAACTTGCCACAAGGTTTTTCTGTCGTAGGAAATCGTATGGGAACTACCTCCAATAGTATATCTGCTGTACTTTCTACAGGGTCGTCGCAAGGAAATAATTTTGGTATAAACCGTCCTCCTGTTGCAGGGAATGATATTTTAGCTGCTCCTAAAAACATCACAAAAACTTTTAATCTAATTGCTAATGATAATGATTTTGATGGTGGAGTGCTGGTTCCTGCAAGTATAAACCTGATACCGCCGGGAAATTCAATCAATATTGTAAATACGGGTGGAAATGTTAAGGGCTTTACGATTACTAATCAGGGAACTTGGAATGTCGATAATTTTGGAATTCTGACATTTACGCCTGCGCAAAACTTTTATAATACTGCATCAACTGTACAATATACAATTAAGGATAATGCAGGACTTGTAAGTAATGCGACAAATATAAGTATCGATGTTAACTATTGCTTTAAACCTGGAACAGCGGGTACACCGTCATCTTATACCAATTTGGGTATTTCAACACTATCTGAAAGGCACAAGAACTGGCCTGAAGGCCCCGGAATATCTCAGGGAGGAATTCCTAACGGTTTTGTAGCGCTCAATTCTACGAATAAAGGAATGGTCATCAGCAGGGTCTCAAACTCATCAGCTGTTTTGGAGCCTAAGAAAGGAATGATTGTTTATGACATTACTGCCCAATGTGTAAAACTTTACAACGGTTCCGGCTGGAATTGTATCAAAAGAACCTGTAACGAACCCAACTAAAAAGATGAAAAAAACTCTAATATTAGCAATCACTGCATTTTTCTCCATTGCAAATGCACAGGTAGCGATAGGGAAAACAGAATTATCAGGAATCGGATCATTGATGGAATTTGCAGGCAATACTGCGACAAACGATACTTCCAATACCAAAGGCATTATTTTACCGGCTGTAAATACAGTTCTTTCACCTGCAAATTCTCAAAACGGAACATTTATTTTTGATAAACAAAGCAGCAAAACAAAGTTTTATGAAAATGGTACCTGGAAAGATATGTCAGATGAGGGAAGTGTTGCTGCATTGGTACCTGCAAGCGGAAATGAAGTAGGTAACGGTGTTATAATCGGTTCAGCTTCAAGTGCTGCAAAAGGAGTATTGATTTTTGAATCTTCAAACAAGGCTTTAGTACTTCCTCATATTAAAAATCCTCATGAATCAGTTTTGAGTCCTTATCCCGGCATGATGTGCTACGATACGGTAAGCGATTCGATAGCAGTTTTTGACGGGCTCAACTGGAGTTATTGGAAATAGGTTTTAGGTAAAAATCTACGTGTGAAGAATTTAGAATCATGAAAAAATTAAATGTTTAAACTCTGTAAAAAATTTATAACTAAAAGATTTATTAAAAACTGTAAAAAGTGAAGATTACTTGTAAAATAGTTACAGTAAACTATCCTACAAGTAATCTTTCTATCTTGGAAGAAATATCGTCCATATCGAATGGTTTTGCGATAAATGTATCTGCACCTGCACTACTTGCTATCTCCTTACCATCTACACTCGCTGAAAAAATAATTACAGGTAGATTTTTCAACTCACTTGTCGTTCTGATTGTTTTAAGCAATTGATCTCCTGAAAGTACCGGCATCCAAAGATCCATCAGCAAAAGATCGGGGTTTACATTATTTATTTGTTTAATCAGATTGGTGCTGTTGTTTTCCAGAAAAACGGTGTATCCATCAAACTCAAGCATCATTTGAAGAACTTCCAGTATGCTGTCATCGTCATCGCAGATCATTATTTTTTTACCTTCCATTTCTATTTTCTTTTATAATTGGTAATGTGAAATTAAAGGTAGAACCTGCACCAATTTCACTTTCTACCCAAAGTGTACCATTATGCTTGGCGATGATCTCATGACATATATAAAGGCCAATTCCCATTCCCGGAAATTTTTTCTGAATATCTCGAGCTCTGAAAAATCTTTCAAATATTTTAGACTGATCCTGCGGGCTGATTCCCATCCCGTAATCTGTTACTGAAACCTTTACAAAGTGTCCGACCCTGTTACAGTAAACATCAATTTTATCAGACCCGGGTGAATATTTGATAGCATTTGAAATTAAATTATTAATCACCTGAGAAATTTGCAGCTCATCCCCGAAAATCGTAGCATTGGTATTGCTGCTGATGTTAATTTTGTAATCCGTCGCCAGAGAAAGATTCTCCACCGTATCTCTGATGAGGGTGTCAATTTTAAAAGGTTCATTATGTATCTCAATATTTCCAGACTGTATTTTGGAGGTATCCAACAACTCAGAAATTAAATTATTTAGCCTTTCAACATTTACAGATACTTTATCTAAAGTGGTTAAGAACTTGTCTGAAGCTTCTTCCGGAGCCATTCGCTTAAGCAGCTGTACAAACCCTTTAATTGTAGTTAACGGTGTCTTCAATTCGTGACTTGCAATAGAAAGAAAATCATCTTTTCTACGGTCAATTTCCTTTTTTTCGGTAATATCTTCAATTGCAATCAATATTCTGTCTTTATACTGACCTTCAAACTCTACTCGATAGGCATTAACAAGCATAATTTTTCTTCCGATATAAGGGAAGTCGTGTTCTACCTCAAAATCGATTACAGGATTATTCGTTGGCAGAATTTTCGTTAAAAGCTCTTTTAAAGGTTCAATATCCCATTGATGATTTCCTAATTCAAAAAGTATTTTACCAACCGTATCTTCCGGCGTTACTTTAAAAGAATTCAGAAAGTGAGTATTGGCACTCAGAACCTTATAATCGGAATCTAATACTAAAAGAGATTCTCTTACGGTTTGAATAATACTCGAAAGAAATGCTTCATTATCATGAAGTTCCTTGGTACGTTCGAGGATCTTTTTTTCAGCTGACGCTTTTTCTTCCCGTAATTCATTTTCTGCTTTTTTTCTGTCGGTAATATCATTTTGAACTCCGATAAAATGAGTTACCTCGCCCTCTTTATTCCTCACTGGAGATATGATAAGTTCGTTCCAGAATAATGTTCCGTTTTTTCTGTAATTCCGGATTTCCAAATGGCATTCTTTACCATTTTTTACCGCATCTTTTATCATTTCCCGTTCAGGTTGGGTGCGATCCTGCGCCTGCAGAAAACGACAATTATGACCAATTATCTCATTGTGCAAATAGCCTGTAATTTCTTCAAAAGACTTATTGCAATAGATAATTGGATTATCGGGCTGTCGGTTGTCAGTAATTATAATTCCCGATTTTGCAGAATTCAATGCCTGAAGATAAATGTTGTTATCCAGATTGTCATTAATCGAATTAAGATGATCGTATATTGTTTCCAAAATCTTTCTGTTTTAAATAAATAATTAAAAATCAGAACTGCAGATTTGACTTTAATTATTTTCAAGTTCACTTTTTGTTTAACCAAAATTTGCGCCAGATCTATTAATTGGTGCTATTTGGGTTTACTATTTTTTAAATTTTATGATAATTAATTACATTCGCCTGTGAATTAAATTTCCACTTGACAATTGTTTCACCATCTTTAATCTCAAATTTGATATTATATAATTTTGAAAAACATGCTCTATTTGGTGGATATGACAGTTATAATAACAGAGCCCAATATTATCAATAAGATTACAGAAAATTAAGCGATTTTAAACTTTATTATTAATGTAAGTATTTAATATTCAGTGTTTTTTTTAATAGTTTGATATTATTCTCTTTTTGTATTTAGTAATTTTATTTACAAAATTATTATTTGTTAAAAAAATCATAAAAAAAATTATTTCAATTGGTGAAATATTCTATCTTTGTCGAGTTATGCATTTTTAATAATAATTGATTATTATTTAATGATGGTATAATGTATTGAGATTATTTTCATCAAATTTTCATTTTAACACCAAATCAGATTAACAGAATATTATTTGAATATAACAGTTCAATATAATTTAGATACGATTTAGGATGAATTACAAAGAAGCATTGGCCAGAACTTTAAAGTTACAGGAATACGCTGCCGAATATAATCATAAGGATATACAATATATTGTAGTTCCGGCAGCTTATCAAGAAATGGAGAAGTTTCTTAAAGATTATAAAGATCATAAAGATTCCGACTGCAGACAATACTCTGTTGATGGAAATTTTTCGGTGTATAGAACAGAGATTTCACCTGATAGCAAAACCGTTACCTTAAAAGATTTTGCAAATAAGTAGAGGCGTGTAACAATGTGTAATTTGGCAGGTGTAATTTTCTTTAATCTGCAACACTAACGTGTAGTTATTAATTTATTATAGACACAATAGCCAGATCTACTCTGAAATTGTTCCCCTAAATTGTATTCAAAAATTCACTTAGGTCTTCTTCTTTGGGCAATCCGATTTTTGATTTTATTTTCGCTTTATAAACTCTGATACTTCCTACTGTGAATTTTTCCAACAAAGCAATTTCCTTTCCAGATAAATTGAGTTTAAAATAAACGCAGAGCTTCAACTCCTGCTGAGTAAGAACAGGAAACCTTTCTGAAAGATTATCCATAAATAATTTATTTTCCAGCGAACTTTCATTAATAAGCTCAATATCTTTTTTATCAAGCTGTATTAAATTATTTATTTTAAATTGTAGATCTCTTAAAATTTCTTCAGGCTCAATGTTTTTCGTTTTCTTTATCTTTTTCAGATTTTCCAAAAATGCCCTTTGGGTTTCTGTTTTCAGATTGAGATTGAGATGAAGATTCTTTACTTTTTCTTTTTGCAATTGAAGATCTTTCTCTAGAATTTCTTTTGAAGTCTCAAATATTATTTTTTCTTTCTCTGTAAGTTCTTCTTTTTTCTTTTTTCTCATTCTCAAAATGATTATACAACCCGTAAAAACAGCTGATATAAGGAATATGAAAAAAATCAGGAATACGTTTTGCTTCTTTTGATCCTCTTTATCTTTATTGATCTCTTTAATGATATAGCTGTCAATGGCATCTACTGTTTCACTTAGCGCTTTTTGAGACAAATGATCCTGCTCATCATTGAGATCTGCTAATTTCATCGAAATGCCTTTAAAATCTTTGAAATTATCATTTCTTAAATAATAATCTTTAATCAGTTTGGTCAAAATGATTTTATCTTCTACTTTTTCCAGCTTAGGTTCGATAATTTTAAGAGATTCGATAATTTCATCTTCATCAGATCTCTTGCCTGTAATATCGTAGATATTCAAAATATCTTTAGCGGCAAAAAGTGCCATTCTGTTGTTTCCGTTTTTAAAGGAAAAACTCCATTTTTCTAAGAATAATTTTTCAGAAATATCATATTTTTTTAGTTCTAAATAATATTGAGCAAGGCTGCCCTTCATATAATATACAAAAACCCTTTGCTCATTATTTAATATGTTTTTCTGTGTTAATATCTGTATAGCTTTATTAGTTTCCGAAATAGCAAGATTCAGTTTTCCCATTTTTGCATAACACATTCCAAAATTATTATGCATTGATGCAATATAGAGCAGTTCTTTCTTTTTGTTATAAGTATTTAAAGCTTTTTTAAAGAAAACCAATGCATTGGGATAGTCTGCTTTATTATACAACAGTCTACCTTTAAAATGATATAAATGAGGAAGATAATATTTATTTCCTACTTTTTCATTGAGTTCTATTGCTTCATTGATATGCCGCATAGACCAATCTGGGGAACTGATCTCAAACTGGGTAGCAAGATTGTAATTACAGGCAATACTTACATAATTATACTTCCCGTCACTCAGTCTTAAAAGTTCATACACAAGCGGAATCTGCTCATTTCTTTTATCTGCGAAGTAAAGTACATTTACATATTTACTGCTGATGAGATAAAGCTGCTTTTTGTCTTCATTATATTTTTGCAGTTCTTCATTATAAAATCTTTTAATAATAACATGACGATCTTCTTTTCGAGCAGCAAGAGACGTATTAATTTTCTTATTTAATTTATCAAAATAATCATCTTCGCTGGAAGAATTGCAGGAAGTAAATAAAAAACTAAAGAATAAAAAATAGAGTAAATATTTAATCATATATGGCAAATGGCTTTACAGTGTCAATATCAGTAAAATTTTTTTATTAAAGATGTTCTAAAAAAATATTTTTAAAAAAACTTTTATGAAATTAATGCTTTTATTATATTAAAATATTGTTTTTCAATTGATTGCTTTTTTAAAATTAATGCTTTTTTTTGATTATTAACAGTTTTATTAATGTTAATTAATGACTCTATTCTCGTTTTTTGATTTTCCAGCATTTAATTTCGTTTTCGACAGGATTGGGAAAAGCAATTTCTGTCTGAAAAATAAAAATTTAATAAAAACAGATGAGTCATTCTGTGAATGATGATTTATGAAAACGATGATTAAAAAATGAAGTTCGATTATAAAAAAATACACATTGGAAATTTAATTCAAAAAGAGGTTATTACAAAAAAAATTGAAAATGACCGAATATGTAATTTTATGAATTGTAATGAAGATGAAATAGAGGAGATGTACCGGTCAGTTGATCTTCCTACCAATATCATGCTAAAATGGTGTAAACTTCTTGAATATGATTTTTTCAGGCTCTATTCGCAACATCTTATTTTATTTTCTCCACAAAAGTCACCAAATGCAGGAAGTCATGAAAATAAAACTTCTCTACCCAGTTTCAGGAAAAATCTCTATACGAAAGAGATTATCAACTTTGTTCTGGAGCTTGTAAGAACAGGAAAAAAAACAAAGGCAGAGATTATGGAAGAATATAAAATTCCTAAAAACACTCTGCTGAAGTGGATTGAAAAATATTAGATATATAAATGTAACTGCAAATGTTGGAACTATACTCATACCGAACATTGAGCAATCTTATTAATAAAAAACACAAAAAAATGATTCGACCTGATTATCAAAGGATCTATAAAGACCTTTTAAAAATGAAATTTCCTGATAAGGAAAAAGATAGCGTAATAAAAGCTTTATTAGAGAAAGAAAATTTTTCTCAGTTGGATGTCATTAAACTTGAAAGTATTTTATTTGGAAATACACAAAATGATAAACTGCTAAAAAACGGGAGTCATCGTTCTTATGATAAATCAACAATTTTTAAGATTCTGGAGTATCAAAAGAAAAACAATCTTAGCAATATAGAACTGGCAAAACATTATGGACTCAGCAGAAATACCGTTGCCAAATGGAAAAAGTATTTCTTAGTCTGATCATAATAATCTAAAATACGTAATAACAGAAGTATTTAATAATTTTCACTCAATTATTTTATAAAATATTCAGCAACTCTATATTACAGTTCTGAATATTTAAAATGTACAATGTCAATAAGATCTATTGACGCTGTTTTTATATTTTTATACGGTAATGGTGTTTTTTGTTTAACTAAAATAGAAAATGTTACTTATTTTCTTGAATTTTCTTAGCTGATAAAGTAATTTTTATTATCTTCATCGCATTAACTATAGACCAAATCATCAATGAATTTCGACAAACTAATAGATCATTTTAGACTCGACAAACAAGAATTTTATTTCCAGTTCAACTCTCATCCCAATTATCCTTCAGCTTTAGCGTTTAGCGACACACTCAATTTTTTGGGTTTAAAAAATGACGCTTATGAGCTGGATAAAGAATATTGGGACGAATTACCTAGTGAATTCATGGCCTTGGTCGATAATTCTTTTTCTTTAGTAAAAAAGAAAGACAGTGAGTTTACTATTTATTCTGATAAGGTAAAGAATATAAGTAAAGAGGAACTTTATAAAAACTCAGGTGATTTTGTGCTTCTTTTTGAAAAAACGGAGAATGTAAAGACGACAACATTTTTCGATTTTAAACCGTTTATTTATGTGATTTTCGGGATCATTCTTCTTTATTCGTTTTTGCAGTTTACCTGGTATGAAAGCATTTTTAATCTATTGTCTTTACTCGGAATTTACATTTCTTTAGAACTTTTTAATCAAAAATTCGGGCAAGAATCTGTGGTAGTTAACAATATTTGTGGTGGCGCTTCAAACAGTAATACCCAAAGTGCATGTGCAACGATTTTTTCTTCAGACAAGACCAATATTTTAGGATTGAAGCTTTCTGATTTTAGCTTAATCTATTTCTTGGGAATAACTTTTATCGGTCTATTGTTTCCGAGTGCTCAGTTTGCTTTAAGAATTATTTCGTTAATTTCCGTTTTGGTTATTTTATATTCCCTGTATGTACAGGCTTTCGTAGAAAAATCATTGTGCAGAGTTTGTTTATTTATTATTTTTATTCTGCTGTCACAGATTGTAATCAGCAGCTTCTATTTTAGTCTAGAAGTTTACCTACCAATTGTCTTTATTGGTATTATTGCATTTATTTCTTTGTTTTTTACAATTGCTTTCCTAAATAATTTGATGAATCAAAAAGAAGAGCTCAAAAAATCGAATGCTAAAAACCTGAGATTCAAAAGAAATTATGATCTGTTCAAAAGAGAGCTTTTAAGTAATGAGAAAATTGATTTTTCAAATAAGAATACATTTTTCTTAGGTAAAAAGGATTCAAAACTTCACATTTCTGTGGTTTCTAATCCATATTGTGGTTTTTGTAAAAATGCGCATAAGATTCTTGAAGATTTACTAGCTAAATATCCCGATGAAATTTCTGCCCAGATTAGATTTAATTATTCGGGTGAAAGTGCCGGTGAAAAATATACCCAGCTTATTTCAGACTTTTTGAGCATTTATCAAAACAAATCACAACACGAGTTTTTAAATACTGTAGATATCTGGTTTGAAAATAGAAATGAGGATGAAATTAAGAGAAAATCGGGAACCAATCAACCGCAAAATCTTACCAATATTATTCAGATGACTTCAGAAAACAGTTCTGCCGGACTTACTTTCACACCCGTTTTTATTCTTAACGGTTATCAGTTTCCGGATAAGTATGATCGCGAAGACATCCACTATTTTATTAATGAATTAATTGAGGATGAAGATTTTTCTGCTTAAATTATTTCCATTTAATTAAAATTGATTAATTTTAAATGAATTAAAAGCGAGATCCGAAAAGCTTAAAAAGAGTAGGAAATTACCAAATTCAATTTTTATGAAAAATCTAAAAAAAATCAACCGACAGGAAATGAAAACCATTCAAGGTGGTATTAATTGCCAAGGCGGGCAAATTTGCCTGATCAACGGAAAATGGAAATGCATGCCATACGATGGATGCGGTGGCGGAAACCAGCCATAATTTAATCATCAAATCAAACTAAATTACAGTATTATGAAAAATTTAAAAAAAGTATCAAGAAATCAGATGAAAGACATTAGCGGAGGGGCTTCTGGTTGCTCTCAAGCATGTTGTCCTCCTCAGGGAATAAAAAGATGTCCTAATATTATTTGTATTATAGCATGTCCAGTAGAATCTTAAAAAATTAATGTTATGAAAAATTTAAAAAAAATTTCAAGAAATCAGATGAAAGATATTACCGGAAGCGGTGGAATAATCGTTAAACAATGTGTAAATATCTGTTGTCCGCCTCCTGGACAAATTAAATGTCCAAAATTGATTTGCCCGGCAGTAGTTTGTCCGCAGTATGTATAGAAATTTTGTACTATTCGACGAGATTAAAAAAAATCGAATAATTTTTATTTTTTTATTAGATATAATGTTTGTATTTAAAAAAAATCCCTAAATTGGGATAAAAATAAAGCGGTATCCAAAAAGCTTAAATAGAGTAGGAAACCAAACATTATATTTATGAAAAATTTAAAAAAACTTTCAAGAGAAAATCTTAAAACTGTACAGGGAGGAATTACTCTTGAATGTGTACAAGGGCAAGCTGCATCTGCAAAGTGCTACAACACAAACACAGAATGCGTAAATGATCCTAATTCAGGTGGTTTTTGCATTCGTTATTGCAATAAGTCTTGCTACTAAAGTCTAAAAGCTTATAAATTAGAAGAAAAATTGTCGTCTCTGAGGCGACAATTTGTTTTAAATAATTTGAATTAAATTTTGAAAAAAAAATTCCCAAATTACATACAGCCCGATTCCAAAGATTGCGGCCCCACTTGTCTCAGAATTGTCAGCAAACACTACGGAAAAAGTATTTCGCTGCAACAGATTCGTAACCTTTCAGAAACAACCAGAGAAGGCAGCAGTCTGCTTGGTTTAAGCGACGCAGCCGAAGACTTAGGCTTCCGTTCTTTGGGAGTGCAAATTGACTTTAATACATTAGCTGAAGAAGTTCCTTTCCCTTGCATTGTTCATTGGAACAAAAATCATTTTGTAGTCGTTTATAAAATTGATAAAAAGAATATAGTGTACGTTTCAGATCCAAGTTACGGATTGATTACTTACTCCAGAGAAGAATTTATCAAAAGATGGATAGGCGAGAACGCTAACGAAAACACTGAAGAAGGAATTGCTTTAATACTTGAAACCACACCGGCATTTTTCCAGACTGAATTTGATGATAAAGAAAGTAAAGCCAGTTTTTCTTTTCTTTCAAAATATCTGCTGAAATATAAATCTTTAATCGTTCAGTTGGCTGTAGGCTTGCTTGCTGGAAGTTTACTTTCACTTATTTTGCCATTCCTTACTCAAAGTATTGTCGATGTTGGTATTCAGAATCAGGATCTGAATTTCATCTATTTGGTTCTTCTCGCTCAGGTGATGCTTTTTCTAGGTAGAATGGGAATTGAGGTCATCCGAAGCTGGATTTTACTTCATCTTTCCACCAGAATTAACATTTCAATTATCTCCGATTTCTTTATAAAATTAATGAAACTTCCGATTAGTTTCTTTGATACAAGAATGACCGGAGATATCATGCAGAGAATCAATGACCATCACAGAATCGAACAACTTTTGACTAATTCTTCTTTGAATACACTATTTTCATTAGTCAATTTAATTATTTTCAGTATTGTCTTACTGTTTTATGATTATCGATTGTTTATTGTCTATATAATCGGAGCTGTTCTATACATTGGGTGGATTACTTTTTTCCTTAATAAAAGAAAAGAGCTCGATTATAAAAGGTTCTCGCAGGTTTCACAGGAACAGAGTAAAGTCATTGAACTGATCAACGGAATGCAGGAAATAAAGATGCACAATGCCGAAAAGCAAAAACGTTGGGACTGGGAGTTTTTACAGGTAAAACTTTTTAAACTAAAAATAAAATCGTTGTCATTGGAGCAGTGGCAATCAGTTGGTGGGAATTTCATCAACCAGATGAAAGATATTTTGGTGAGTTTTCTTTCTGCTAAATTAGTATTAGAAGGAAATCTTACTTTGGGTATGATGCTTTCTGTTCAGTACATTATTGGACAGTTAAACAGTCCATTATTACAATTGATTGACTTTATCAAACAAACTCAGGACGCTAAAATTTCTTTGGAAAGGTTGGGCGAAATTCATGATAAAGAAGATGAAGAAAATAAGGATGAGCAGTATGCTACCGAAATTCCCGAAAAAGATATAGAAATTAGTAATATATCTTTTAGATATATTGGTTCAGATATTCCTGTGTTTGAAAACCTAAGTTTAAATATACCTCACCAAAAAACAACAGCAATTGTTGGAGCCAGCGGAAGCGGAAAAACAACGTTACTGAAATTATTAATGAAGTTTTACGAACCCAGCGAAGGTGAAATAAAAATAGGAAATACCCAGATGAAAAATATCTCCCCAAGATTCTGGAGAGATCAGTGTGGTGTTGTGATGCAGGAAGGATATGTTTTTAATGATACGATTGCCAATAATATCGCTGTAGGTGAAGATTATGTCGATAAAACTAAATTAAGAAAAGCGGTAGAAATTGCTAATATTAAAGAATTTATTGAAGGTTTACCTTTAAGCTATAATACAAAAATAGGAAATGAAGGCGTTGGCGTAAGTGGCGGACAAAAGCAAAGACTTTTCATCGCAAGAGCGGTTTATAAATCTCCGGAATATATCTTTTTCGACGAAGCAACGAGCGCTTTAGATGCGAATAATGAAAAAGTAATCATGGAAAATCTTGAACAATTTTTTAAAGGAAAAACAGCCATTGTAATAGCACACAGATTATCTACTGTAAAGCATGCCGATAAAATTATTGTTTTAGACAAAGGCAAAGTTGTTGAAGAGGGAAATCATGTAGAATTGGTAGCTTTAAAAGGAGAATATTACAGACTCGTTAAAAATCAACTTGAATTAGGTAATTAATTTTAAAATAAATCATCTATATCAGAATTATTTTTTATATTTAATTTTTACTAAAAGCGTTATCCGAAAAGCTATAATAGAGTAGGAGAAAATAAAAACATTTATTATGAAAAATTTAAAAAAGATTTTAAGAAAAGATTTAAAATTCATCAAAGGAGGTGGAATGGGTCCAATGAGATGCTTTGATGGAGGTCGACCAGATTTACATCAAAATCAATCCCTTGCAGATTGCTCTTGCGGTGTTGATAAAGTAATGGATCCTTGTGGAAAATGCCTTGGAGATGACGGGCATCCATACTCGCCTACTTGTAATTAAATAATTAAATTTATAGAATTTAAAGGCCCTCTAAGGAGGGTTTTTAAATTTTTCATTATGCAAAAAGACATTCTAGACAACATAGAACTGCGCTCAGAAAGCGTTCAGGATATACTTACAGAGCCGCCACATTGGATGTTCCGATGGGGAAATACAATTATATTACTTATATTATTACTCATTCTTGCGATGAGTTACATCATTAAATATCCGGAATTTGTTCCGGCTCCGATTATTGTGACTTCACAAAATCCACCGGAGAAAATTGAAGCTAGAAGCAGTTCAAAAATTGAAAAAATATTCATTAAAGATCATCAAAAAGTAAAAAAGGGTGATGTAATGATGGTTTTGCAGTCAACCGCAAATTATCAGGATGTTTTAAAATTGAAAAAACTGGTAGACTCTATTGCGTCGGATCAACTGCTTTCTTTTCCTGTGAAAGAGGCTTCTCATTTTAAATTAGGCGAACTTCAGAGTGATTATAATAGTTTTGCGAAAGCTTTTCAGGATGAGAATTTATTTACCCGTTTACAGCCTTATGCCCCAGAAAATATTGCAACGAATCTGAGTATTTCAGAATCCAAAGGTAGAATTGCTAATTTAAAGCAGCAAAAAAACCTGGAAACAGCAAAGGCTGAGCTTTCCCGTAAAAGCTATCAAAGATCTCAGGAATTATTTAATCAAGGCGTGATTGCAGCGGTAGAACTCGAAACTGAAAAAATAAAATATCTGCAGGCTCAGCAAAACTTAGAAAATTTAAATATTTCTCTTTCTCAATTACAGGAAAGTATTTCTAATTTTAATAAAACAAAAAGCGGAACCGCAATCAATACCGAAAAAGATAAAATTACTTATTCGTCGCAAACTCTTCAACTATTTGAGCAGTTGCGAAAATCTTTAAAACAATGGGAACAGAGTTATCTTATTGTTTCTTCTACCAATGGAATGGCGAGTTTTCAGCAGTTTTATGGCGAAAACCAATTTGTAAAAGCTGGGGATCCTATAGTGTCTATTTTACCGGATAATACTGAACAATTGGTAGGTAGAATGTCTGTACCAACAGCAAATTCGGGGAAAATTATTCCCGGAGAAAAGGTGTTGATTAAATTAGATAATTATCGTTTTCAGGAATACGGAATTATCGAAGGGAAAGTACAGAATATCTCATTAATTCCGGATGATAAAGGAAATTATTACGTAGATGTTGTATTGCCAAAAGGTTTAAAAACATCGTACAATAAAACCCTGAAATTCGACAAAGAACTAAGAGGAAACGCCGAGATTGTTACACAGGATTTAAGATTAATTGAAAGATTCTTCTACCAGATTAGAAAATTATTGGGGTATCAATCATAAAAACAAATATTATCATACTACTCTAATGTATTTTTATTAGAGCTTTTAAATAATTGAACTACAATAAAGTTTAGTTTATATAAACTATTTTTCTATTTTTGTTAAGTGAAACTTTTAAGACTTATATTGACAATTTATTTCATTGCACTGCTGATTATGCCGTGCAGTGATGTCAAGGCTGAATCTGTAAAAGATAATCATACCCAAATTTCACTCAATACTGAGGATTCTCATTCTCATAATATAGATGATGGCTGTTCGCCTTTTTGCTTTTGCAGTTGTTGTCAGATTACAGTAACCGCATTTAAAATCAATCCGTTTTTAGAAGCTCCTTTACAGGTAAAAGCCTATTTTTCAAAGAAAATTCTTTTCCATAGAAACAATATTGCTTATCAGGTTTACGACCATATTTGGCAACCTCCCAAAATTTAATTTTTAACGATCAGATGAAAGAATCCTTTCATCAAAACTTGTAGGAAAGCTTTGCAATATGATTGCATAGTGTTCTTAGTCATCTTTGTATCTCAAAAATGCATCAATTATTTAATGCATAATGAGATTGCAGATCAATAAAAATTAAATAAAATTCTATGTTAGATAAAATCATAAAATTTAGCATCAAAAACAAGATAGTCGTTGGGATAATGACTTTGTTGTGGATAATTTGGGGAGTTTGGAGCGCGACCAGATTACCCGTCGATGCTGTACCCGATATTACCAATAATCAGGTACAAATTATCACGGTTTGTCCTACGCTTGCTGGTCAGGAAGTAGAACAGCTGGTTACTTTTCCCATTGAGCAAAGCATCGCCAACATTCCAGATATTGAGGAGACGAGAAGTATCTCTAGATTTGGATTATCAGTAATCACTGTTGTTTTTAAAGACGATATTGATGTGTATTTTGCACGTCAGCTTATCAACGAAAAATTAAAAGAAGCCGTAGAGGAAATCCCGAAAGGAATCGGAACTCCTGAATTAGCGCCCGTAAGTACAGGTTTGGGCGAGGTTTATCAATATATTCTGCATCCGAAAAAAGGAAGCGAAAGCAAATACACTTCCCAGGAACTGCGAACAATGCAGGATTGGATTGTGAGAAGACAATTAAATGGAACTCCAGGAATTGCAGAAGTCAATAGTTTTGGCGGTGAGCTGAAGCAATACGAAGTTGCTATTGACCCTAACCGACTGAAAGCAATGGGTGTAAGTGTGACTGATATTTTCACGTCATTAGAGAAAAACAATCAGAATACTGGAGGAGCTTATATCGATAAAAAACCAAATGCTTACTTCATCCGTGGCATTGGCGTTGTCGCTTCTCTAGAAGATATAAAAAATATTGCCGTAAAGAATGATACAGACAATGTTCCGATTTTTATAAAAGATGTCGCAGAGGTTCGGCTGGGAAGTGCGGTACGTTATGGAGCAATGACGTTCAATGGTAAAGTCGATGCTGTAGGCGGTATTGTGATGATGCTGAAAGGGGCCAATAGTAATGAAGTGGTGAATTTGGTGAAAGAAAAAATTCCGACGATTCAAAAATCTTTACCCAAAGATGTTGTTATCGAACCGTTTTTAGATCGAACCGATTTGGTGGGAAGAGCCATCAATACCGTTGAAAAAAACTTAATTGAAGGCGCATTAATTGTCATTTTTGTTTTGGTATTATTTCTTGGAAATTTCAGAGCCGGATTAATCGTTGCTTCTGCTATTCCATTAGCATTGCTTTTTGCTTTAGGAATGATGAATGTTTTTGGCGTAAGTGCAAATTTGATGAGCCTTGGAGCAATCGACTTTGGACTAATTGTAGACGGTGCGGTTATCATTGTAGAAGCTACGCTTCATCATTTAGGACTCAGAAAATCGACTCAGAAACTTACGCAGGCTGAAATGGATGAGGAAGTTTTTCTTTCTGCTTCAAAAATTAGAAACAGCGCAGCATTTGGTGAAATCATTATTCTTATCGTTTATATTCCTATCCTGACTTTGATTGGAGTTGAAGGTAAAATGTTTACACCAATGGCAAAAACAGTAGGTTTTGCAATCTTAGGAGCTTTGATTTTATCACTGACTTACATTCCGATGATGAGTGCTTTATTTTTATCTAAAAAACCATCTACAAAAGAAAATTTTTCAGATAAAATGATGCGTAGGTTGCAGAATATTTACCAGCCGCTATTACAGAAAGCACTGCGTTTAAAATACATTTTAGTTTCGGCTACCGTTGCATTATTTGCAGTCAGTATTTTTGTATTCAGTAGAATGGGAGGTGAGTTTATCCCGCAATTGCAGGAGGGAGATTTTGCATTTCACTGTATTTTACCGCAAGGAAGTTCGCTTACCCAAAGTGTAGAAACATCGATGCAGGCATCAAGAATCATTAAACAATTTGATGAAGTGAAAATGGTTGTAGGAAAAACAGGTTCAGCTGAAGTTCCTACCGACCCGATGCCACCGGAAGCAACGGATATGATTATTGTTTTAAAACCACAAAAAGAATGGAAAACAAAAAAATCCTACGATGAATTAGCTGATGAAATCTCTGAAAAACTGGAAAATATCCCCGGTGTTTTCTTTGAAAAAAATCAACCGATACAGATGCGTTTCAATGAACTGATGACTGGAATTCGCCAGGATGTTGCCGTGAAAATTTTTGGTGAAAACCTGGATTCTCTTGCGATTTATGCAGAAAAGGTGAATGATGTGATTCAAACTGTTGAAGGGGTAACTACACCTCAAATTGAACGGGTTAGCGGACTTCCGCAAATCAACGTAGAATATGACAGAACAAGAATGGCAAACTACGGATTGAATATTGAAGATGTAAATAATACGCTCAGTACGGCTTTTGCGGGTAAAAGCGCAGGTCTGGTTTTTGAGAACGAAAGACGTTTTGATTTGGTCGTACGATTAGACAGCATTCACAGAACCAATATTGATGACGTAAACAATCTGATGATATCTACAAGTTCAGGAAATCTGATTCCACTTTCACAGGTTGCCAATATCAGCTACAAACTCGGTCCTGCACAGATAAGCCGTGAAGAAGGAAAACGTAGAATCGTAATCGGTTTTAATGTGAAAGACCGTGATGTGGAAAGTGTGGTGAATGATATTCAGAAAAAACTAGACAATAAGATAAAACTTCCTTCGGGTTATTATTTCACATATGGCGGTCAATTCGAGAATTTACAGGCAGCAAGTAAACGATTAATGATTGCTGTACCGATTTCTCTTTTGTTAATTTTTATGCTGCTATATTTTACATTTAAATCTTTCAAGCAAGCCGCATTAATTTTTACAGCCATTCCGATGAGTGCAATTGGTGGTGTTTTCGCATTAATTATTCGGGATATGCCATTCAGTATTAGTGCAGGGATTGGTTTTATCGCTTTGTTTGGGGTTGCGGTTTTAAACGGAATTGTTTTGATTGGAACATTCAATCAATTAGAAAAAGATGGTGAAACTGATATTCTGAAACGTGTTTTTGAAGGAACTAAAACAAGGCTTCGTCCGGTTTTGATGACTGCAGCGGTCGCATCGTTAGGATTTCTTCCGATGGCAATTTCCACAGGAGCGGGTGCAGAAGTACAAAAACCATTGGCAACTGTTGTTATTGGTGGATTGATAACAGCAACTTTCCTTACATTATTTGTTTTACCAATGCTTTATATTATTTTGAGCACAAAACTCAAAATAAAAAATATCAAAATGAAACCCTTAACGACGGTGATTATTTTAGGTTTTTTATTGTTTGGACAAACAATGGCTGCTCAAACTACAAAAACGCTATCGGTAGAAGAGGCAACAGAAATAGCGCTGAATAATAACTATTCAATAAAATCGAAGGATTTGGATGTTAAAGTTTCTGAAAGCTTAAAACCAACAGCCAATGAACTTCCGAAAATGGAGTTTAATGCACAATTGGGACAATACAACAGTCCGAAATTTGACCAGTCGTTTTCCATTTCGCAAACGATTCCGTTTCCTACATTATTTAAAGCGAGAAAGGAACTCATTGCGCAGGAAATAAAAGGAAAACAGATTAATCGTGAAATTACAGTTAATGAGTTGGCAAAACAGGTAAGAACCTATTTTTATCAAATTGAATATCTGCATTATAATCAAAATAAACTGTTGAAATTGGATAGTCTTTATCAGGATTTTATCAGAATTGCAACCGTAAGATTTAATGCAGGTGACATCAAAAAAATAGAAATAAGCACTGCAGAAACACAGAAAGGAGAAATCAATTTATTATTAAATCAGAATAAAATTTATCTTAATAATGCTTACAAAAATCTGAAAACCCTTCTGAATACAAATGACGATATTCAGATTCCTCTTAATAAAAACTATGAACCGTTGAAAGCTGAATATGTTCTGGACAGCACAGCTATTGCCAATCATCCGACTGTAAAAGCTTTTTATCAGGAAATGGAAATCGCTGATAAGAACAAAAACGTTGAGAAGTCACAAGGCTTGCCGGAATTCACTTTAGGCTATACCAATCAGTCGATTATTGGTTTTCACACATTGAATGGTCAGGAGAAATTTTATAATGCAGGAAACCGTTTCAGTGTTGCGAGTGTCGGAGTTGCGATTCCATTGACTTTCGGCGCGACCAAAGCACGAATTCAATCTTTGGAATATCAGAAACAGATGGCAGAATCTAATGCCAAACAGCAACAACAGCAATTGACCGCTCAGTTGGAAAATGCATTAAGCCAATATCAACAGGATATTCAGCAATATCAATATTACATTGACCAGGCTTTACCAAATGCCGAAAAGATTGTCAAAGCAGGGCATTTAGGTTACAAAACCGGAGAAATCTCTTATGTCGAATATTTATTTGCTTTGCAGACTGCGACTAATATTCAGCTGAAATATTTGGAATCTATACAACAGGTAAACCAGTCTGTGATCACCATTAACTCTCTAATCAACAAATAAAATGAAAAGAAATATCATCTATACGGCTCTCACCTTTATTTTTCTTGTAAGCTGCGGAAAAGAAGCTTCCACAAAGGAATCTGAGGGCGAAATTAAAACCGAAAAAACCGAAGAACACGATGACGAAGCTCCACAAAGCATTGCCAGTCTTACCGATGAACAAATAAAAAGCGTAGGTGTTACCTTAGGAAAAATCGAAATGAAAGAGCTGACTTCTACGATTAAAGCTAACGGTGCACTGCGGGTTCCAAATAATAATAAAGCCACTATAACTTCAATGTATGGTGGAATTATTAAGACGCTGAATGTGCAAATCGGGGATTTTGTAAGAAAAGGTCAGGTGATCGCATCCATAAGTAATCCTGAATATATCCAGTTACAAGAGCAATATCTTACGGTGAAAAGTAAAATTGCATTTGCCGAACAGGAATACAGAAGACAAAAAGAATTGTTTGATAATGATGCCGGTGCAAAGAAAAATCTGCAAAGCTCTGATGCAGAACTGAAAACTTTGCGAACGCAAAGATCATCCTTAAAAAGACAGCTTCAGATTATGGGAATCAACCCTGCAACGGTTAATAATGGTAATTTACGATCTGGCTTGGTTATCACATCGCCAATCAGCGGAACGGTGAGTAATATTTCTGCACAGATAGGAAGTTACGTTGATATTTCGTCCCCCGTTGCCGATGTGATTGATAATGGTTCGTTACATCTTGATCTACAGGTTTTTGAAAAAGATCTTCCTAAAATGAAAGTTGGGCAGATCGTTCATTTTAAACTGACCAACAACCCCGAAATTGAGTACGATGCAAAGATCTACAGCATCGGTTCATCTTTTGAAAACGAGAGTAAAACGATCTCTGTGCATTGCTCTGTTACAGGAAATAAAACCGGACTGATCGACGGGATGAATATTACCGGAATTGTAAGTCTTGATAAAAGCACGACACCGGCAGTTCCCAATGAAGCCATTGTGGAAGCAGACAGCAAATATTATATTTTTATAAAAACAAATAAAAAACCTGAAGAACATACTGAAGAAAAAGGTGAACACGCAGATGAAAAGCAAGCTCACGGAAAAGAATCTAAGACAGTCAATTTTGAAAAAATAGAAATTGTAAAAGGTTCTTCAGATATGGGATATACGGCAATTACTACCGTTAATCAAATTCCTGCCGATGCATCGGTGGTTACAAAAGGTGCCTTTTTTGTGAATGCCAAATTATCAAATTCTGGCGAACACGGGCATTGATTTTCGCTAAACTATAATTTTAATGTTAAAATAACGTCTACAAAATCTGTAGACGTTATTTTATTTAATTTTCATTCATCAATTCCTGAAACTGTTCAGCAAACAATCCGATATGAAAACCATCCATCAATCCGTGATGCGCATGAATGGAAACAGACATCAACTTTTTTCCATTATTTTCAGTGACTTTACCGAATGAAATTTTTGGGCAACTGTCTGGAAATGTAAAACTTCTTGCGTGAGAAAGTGAAGTGAAATCTAGCCACGGAACAGCCGAAAAATGAATAACATTTTCTCCCGAACCTGCAGGAATTAACCCTTTAGATTGCTGTACTCTAGCAATTTCTTCTTTTGCATTTTGGTAAAATAATTCTTCATTTTTATCATAATCCATATAAGAAAAACCAAATGTTTCATCGGGTCTGTTGATGGTTGCAGAAGCATTGATTTGGTCAAACAAATAGACTTCTTTATCAATAATTCTATAACGGAAGTTTTCTATTGCATTAGCTGCTTTTAAAGCTCTGTACAGGTAATAAAGGAAAAAAGAGTTGCCTTTTTCTTTTGCTTGTTGATAGGCTAAAGTACAGTCTATATTGATGGTGACACCAAAAAAAGGTTCTTCAAATTTTGAGAAAAACTGAAAATGGTCTTTTCTTTTCCAATCATCTAGCGTAATTAGTTGTTTCATATTTTATTAAATTTTATATAAATCGAGTAGGATTACTATTTTATTTTTCAACAGTATTGTGTATTTTTCTACCGCAAATTTCAACCTATATAAAAAATCCTGAAAGGACATTTGTCCCGATTAAAAATATGTTACGCACAAACCAGACGTTTTTAGATTTTATTACAAAACTTTACGAGAAGCAGGAACGAAAAGAAGATGTGATTTTGAAACAGTTCACAAAAGGACAAAAGCTTTTCATGCAGAATGACAAATCATCCAAAGTCATGCTGATGAAAGAAGGAATTGTGAAATGCTATTTCAGTGAAGAAAATAATAAAGAATTTATTCTCGAATTTTTAGGAAAAGGCGAGATTCTTGGTGAGATAGAATGCATTAGAAATATTCCATGTTTATGCAATATTGAAGCGATGACCGATGTTTCGGCGTATGCATTGTCGGTTCCTTATTTTCGCGAACTTTTAAAAAATAATCTAGAACTCAACGCTTTACTCGTCGATGCTTTTGCAGAGCGCATTGTGAATACTTCAAAGCGGGCGTCTTTTCAGCAGCTCTACACAGTTGAGCACAGTTTGCGAAAACTTTTGGAACTTCAGTCAAAACAGGATATTCAGCTTTCCAAAGAAGATTTAGCAGCGTATTTGGGAATTTCGGTAAGAAGTTTAAACAGAAGTTTAAAGAATTTGGCTGAGTAATTCTTAAGATTAATATTGATTTAGAAACTGCGGTACTTCATTAAAATATCTTCGGTACTCTTTACTTTCGTCTGGTAAAAGGCTTCGGTATTCAATAAACATAAAAATATTTAAAGTTCAATCTGATAAATTCTGGATTCTTCCTCCCAAGGATGATACCCTTGTCCGATATATTTGAAACCATATTTTTCGTAAAATCCAATGTAATCGGTACATAAATTCAGATATTTAAATCCTGAATCTTTCGTGTCTTCTCTAGCTTTATTAATCAAAAGTTCACTGTAATGATTTCCTCTGTAATCTTCATTGATAAATAGAGCACAAAGCCACGGATACAAATCCATTCTGCTGATAAAATCATTGGTAATTAATCCTGCGCAACCGATAATTTCTTCATCTTTTTCCAATAAATACCATTGTGGTAAAGATTGCTCTGCAGCAATACTATTCGATATACAGTCTTCATAAATAATTGGCGAAATTTCAGACTAGCTTTTCTGGAAAAATTCAATTGCTTTTTCTTTATATTCGGGATTTTGCCTTACGGATATTACTTTCATTATTATTAATTTTCAACTTCATTTAATACAAGAAAGGTAAACTTAATGAAAATCCGTTGAATTTGAAAGTTTTATTAAAGTCAAAAGCATCTTAAAATTTCCCACATGAAAGAGCAGGATGCTGTAAAGTCGCGGAATGTATATTTTTATGAAAATGAAATGAAAGAATAATTTTCTTTAAATAATGAAAGTTATTTTACTGATTTTTGTGTTTTATAATCAAGTATTCATAAAAATCAAGACATACAGCAATATAATAAAGTTATGAAATATCGAAATACATCTAATTTCCTTTGGTCTCTGTTAATTCTCGTTCTATCTTCTTCAGGTTTCAAAAGTCAGGATAAATTCCCTGATGGAACGACGATTCCAAAATGGTTTAAAGAAAATAAACCTACAGACATCAATAAATTAGGCAAAAAATACATCCTTACAGCCAACGGCGTGAAGAATGACAGCACAATTCTTCAGACCAAAGAACTTCAGGCGGTTATCGATTTGGCGGCAAAAAATGGAGGCGGTGTCATCATCGTCCCGAAAGGTACTTTCCTGATTAGTTCAGTTTTTTTTAAGCAGGGAACTCACTTGCATTTAGAAAATGGAGCGAAATTAAAAGGAAGCGATGATATCAACGACTTTCCAGTATTAACCACAAGAATGGAGGGACAAACGGTAAAATATTTTCCGGCTTTAATTAACGCTGACGGATTGGACGGTTTCACAATTTCCGGTAAAGGAACTTTGGACGGAAACGGACTTCGCTTCTGGAAATCATTCTGGAAAAGAAGAGAATGGAATCCTAAATGCACCAATATGGATGAAATGAGACCTAGAATTCTTTACGTTTCAAATTCTAAAAATGTACAGGTTGAAGGAATCACCATTAAAAATTCACCTTTCTGGAGCACTCATTATTACAAAAGTGATTTTGTGAAATTATTAAATCTGACGATTTTAGCTCCGAAAGAACCTGTAAAAGCACCAAGTACAGATGCTGTTGACATTGATGCCTGTACCAATTTCTTAATTAAAAATTGTTATATGTCGGTCAACGACGATGCGATTGCATTAAAAGGCGGAAAAGGTCCGAAGTCCGATAAAGACCCGAACAACGGCGAAAACAGAAACATCCTTATCGAAGACAACAGCTTCGGATTCTGCCACAGTGTTTTAACGTGCGGAAGTGAATCGATTCATAATTATAACGTGATTTTGCGTAATTCTAAAGTGAAGGACGCTTCAAGATTATTACACCTGAAAATGCGTCCCGATACGCCACAACATTACGAATATCTTACGGTTGAAAACATTACCGGAAACGTAAAAACCTTTTTATATGTAAAAGGCTGGAATCAGTTTTTTGATTTAAAAGGTGAAGAAAGACCTAAAAAAGGATTAGCCAACAATATCACAATAAAAAATATCGACATCAGTTGCGAAACTGCGTTTTCTATTGAAAAATCAGATTTATTCGATTTGAAGGATTTCACATTTGAAAACTTCAAAATAAAGGCTTTAAAACCTGAAATGCAAAACCTGAATAACATTCAGAATTTAAAGCAGAAAAATATTAATGTAACTCAGGTTGCTTCTCTCACTCAATCTTACGACAAAAAAGACGATTCAGATATTGCCGCAAAATGAGATGTTTTTCCAAAATATTCGTTCTATTATGTTTATGCTCTCAATTGCTGCATTCTCAATCTAAGGAAATTCAATTCCTGAGCGGGACAGATTCTGAGCATACAAAAGAATGGGATTTTTGGATAAACGGTGGAAGAAAATCAGGAAACTGGAACAAAATCCAAGTTCCTTCACAATGGGAACAGCAGGGATTTGGCTCGTACAATTACGGACGAGATTATGTAACCTACGGCAAAAATTTTAAATTTAATGATGAGGTAGGTTTATATAAACACAAATTTTCAATTCCTAATTCCTGGAAAGGTAAATCGGTTAATATCGTTTTCGAAGGTTCGATGACCGATACCGAAGTCAAAATCAACGGTAAATTAGCCGGAGAAATTCACCAAGGTGCTTTTTATGAATTTAAATATGATATTTCTGATAAACTGAATTTCGGAAAAGAAAATATTCTTGAAGTCAAAGTTTCGAAAATGTCTGCTGATAAATCGGTTAACAATGCGGAACGATTGGCTGATTATTGGGTTTTGGGAGGGATTTTCAGACCAGTTTATTTGGAAGCTTGCCCAAAAGAAAATATCTCAGCAACATCAATTGATGCCAAAGCAGACGGAACTTTTCGTTCAAATATTTATTTAAAAGGAATCCAAGCGGTTAATAATTTAAAGGTCGAAATCTTTGATGCTAAAAACATTCTTGTTTGCGAATCTCAGATGACCATTCATAAAGGAGACACTTTAAAACATATTCAATTCTCCGTTAAAAATCCTAAACTCTGGACAGCTGAAACGCCGAACCTATACAAAGCGAAATTCAGTTTAAATAAAAAAAGAAAAAATATCTTCCAGACCGAAGAGAAATTCGGTTTTCGAACTATAGAAATCAAAAAAGGTGACGGAATTTACGTCAACGGAACCAAAATTAAAATGAAAGGCATCAACCGTCACGTTTGGTGGCCTGAAACTGGACGAGCAGTCAACAAAAACATCGATTTGATGGACGTTCAGCTCATCAAGGAAATGAATATGAACGCCGTTCGCTGTGCACATTATCCACCCAATAAATCGTTTTTGCAGATTTGTGATTCTTTAGGTTTGTACGTTTTGGATGAATTGGCGGGTTGGCAAAAAAAATACAGTACCGAAGTTGGGAAAAAGCTTGTAAAAGAAATGGTTACAAGAGATGCCAATCATCCTTCCATCATTTTCTGGAGCAACGGAAATGAGGGCGGACATAATTTTGATTTGGATACAGAATATGCAAAATATGATTTGTCAAATCGACCTGTCATCCACGCACATCACAAACCTGGAAATGCTTTCAATGGTATTGACTGCAATCATTATGAAGATTATTACAGTACAAAAAAAATCCTTGAAGGTGAAAATATTTATATGCCAACCGAGTTTCTTCATGCGCAGGATGACGGCGGCGGAGGAACTTCTTTAGCCGATTATTGGGAACTTAACTGGAACTCCAAAAAAGGCGCAGGTGGTTTCCTGTGGGCGTTTGCGGACGAAGGTTTGGTGCGAACTGATATTAATAATCAAATCGATGTGAATGCCATCAACGCTCCGGATGGAGTTGTCGGACCACATCGTGAAAAAGAGGGGAGTTTTTATGCGATTCGGGAAATTTACAGTCCGGTAAAAATTGATTTGAAAACATTGCCGAATGATTTTAATGGAATCATTCCCGTTGAAAATCGTTATCATTTTACCAATCTAAATGAATGTCAGTTTGAATGGAAACTGGTGAAATTTAAAACACCTTTTTCGTCAGAATCAGGATTTGATGTGATTCAAAAAGGAAAAGCAGAATCTCCGAATATCAAGCCAATTGAAAAAGGGCAAATCAGTTTAAATCTTCCAACCAACTGGAAAGAAAGTGAAGGTTTATTATTAACCGCAACCGATTCTTTTGGTAAAGAAATTTATACCTGGACTTGGAAAATTAAATCTAATGATGAAATTTCAAAACATTTTTCAAAATCTTTAATCAAAGAATTTCCAGTTTCAGTTTCAGAAAATGATTCATTATTTATTTTAAAATCAGAAGAAAAAGAATTCTCGTTTGGCAAAAAAGACGGATTACTAAAGTCAGTCATTTTAGATAAAAAAGGAAAAAAAATAACTTTCCGAAACGGACCTGTTTTCGTGAATGGAAAAACAGAATTATCATCCATAAAATCTTTTGCAGAAGGTAAAAATCAAGTCATTCAGATTTCCTACAAAGATGGAAAAAAAGTAGTTTGGAAACTGAATCAAAATGGAATTTTAGAACTAAATTATGAATATTCGCTTTCAGGAGATTACCAGTTTGCAGGCGTAAGTTTTGATTATCCTGAAAATTATGTCATCGGCGCAAAATGGTTAGGAAAAGGTCCGTATCACGTTTGGAAAAACCGAACTCAGGGACAAACGTACAACGTTTGGCAAAATCTGAAGAACTCAACCAGAACTGGTTTTTCGCCTTGGATTTATCCCGAATTTAAAGGTTATTTCGATGATATTTCTTGGTTGCAATTGAATACAGCTGAAGGAAAAATCACTGTTGGAACAAAAGAAGAAAAAATGTTCATCAGACTTTTTGATTTCTACGGAATTTATGGTGCTGAAGGTTATCCGAAACTTCCAACGGGTAATATTTCATTTTTAGATGCGATTCCGCCATTGGGAACTGTTTTGGCGTTCAATATTAACAATGACACAGCAACTTTAGGACCTGAAAGTGGGCCAAATCATCTAAATGGAACGTTTAAAAGAACATTGTATTTCTATTTCGGTTTGCCGAATTTAGGCGATGAAAATAAGCAGTTTATAATGCCAAAAGAAAATATTTTAACAGATTAATGATGAAGAATTGGATGAAATTTTTAACGCTTTTCTTAGGTTCGTTTTTGTTAGCACAACAGACAACTTTTAAGTTTGATTTTGGTGGAAACAGAGTCGAAAAAGGTTTCATTCCGATTACATCAACTTCAAAATTTGATAAAAAAATCGGTTACGGATTTATGGATATTTCCGGTTTAAAATCTGTAGACAATGGAGGAAATGCTTTGACAGGAGATTTTATTACGAGCGATAAACCGTTTTATTTTTCAGTTGCGATTCCTGAAGGCAATTATGATATTCAATTAAAACTAGGCGATTCAAAAGGAACTTCTGAAACAACTGTTCGAGTAGAAAACCGCCGACTGATGCTGAATGATGTCAAAACAAAAAAAGGCAAAATCACAGAAAAACAAATTACAGTTCACGTAAAAGATAGCATTATCCGAAATCAAAATGGAATTGAAATCGGGATTGTAAAGTTAAAACCGAGAGAAAGAAAATATTTACATTGGGACAACTTATTGACCATTGAATTCAACGACAAGGCTCCGAAAGTTTGTTCGGTAATCATCCAACCCAACAAAAATGCTAAAACGATATTTATAACCGGTGATTCTACGGTTGTCGACGCGCAATATGAACCTTGGGCGTCTTGGGGGCAAATGTTGCCGTATTTCTTTGTTCCAAATGAAGTCGTTATTGCCAATTATGCAGAAAGCGGAGAAACTTTAAAAGCATTTGAAGACCGCCACCGAATCGATAAAATCTGGAATGAAATAAAACCTGGAGATTACCTGTTCATCCAGTTTGGGCACAACGACCAGAAATACGGAAACAGTACGAAATCCGGTTATATAAAAAGGTTAAAAGAATGGATTCTGAAAGCAAAACAACTGGGTGCAATTCCTGTTTTAGTTACTTCTATGAACCGAAGAGTTTTTGATGAAAATAATAAAATTGTCAATACGTTGGATGACTTTCCCAATGCAATGCGTGAAATTGCGAAAGAAGAAAATTTATATTTAATTGATTTGAATGCGTTGAGTAAAACCTTATTTGAAGCAATGGGTCCGGAAGCTGCAAAGAAAGCATTTGTCTATTATCCTGCAAATTCTTATCCCAATCAGGCGACCGCTTTGGCAGATGATACGCATTTCAACACATATGGAGCATACGAATTGGCGAAGTGTGTGGTAAAATCTATTGTTGATGAAAATTTGCCTTTGAAGAAATATATTTCAAAAAGTTATAAAAATTTTAACCCCAATAAACCTGATGATGTTGAAAAATTCCATTGGCCAGAAAGTATCTTTATGGAAACTTTAAAACCCGATGGAAATTGAAAAGTGTAGAATGATTTTCAAGAAATTTTGTTAACCCCAACCCTAAAGGGAGCAAAAATTCTTTAAAAATTTCATTAAATTACTCCCTTTAGGACGGGGAAATAATTTTAATGAAATTTTAACAAATGAGTTTTAAATATAGAATAAAATCAGTGTTTTTCTAAAAAATAGAATCACTCACTTAAATAAAATTTAAGGTATTTGAAATGAATGGTTAAATTAAAAAGTAATAATGAAAATTAAAAATATCATAAAACTCAGCGTTATCTGTTTTGCGTTCGGAAATCTCTCCGCACAAAATCCGTGGCCAAAAACTACTGAGTCTGCCAAACCTTGGACGCGTTGGTGGTGGATGGGAAGTGCTGTTGATGAAAAAGGGTTAGAGAAACAATTGACGACACTTTCCCAAGCTGGTTTTGGAGGTGTAGAAATCGTTCCAATTTATGGTGCAAAAGGATTTGAAAATAAATATATCAATTATCTTTCTCCGGAATGGATGAAAATGCTTCAATTCACGACCAACAAAGCAAAAAGCCTGAATATGGGTGTCGATATGTCGGTTGGAACAGGTTGGCCAATTGGTGGACCGCAAGTTGACGAACAGGATGCTGCGACGAAAATGATTGTTCAGACTTACACGATTGCTCCAGATGAAAAATTTTCGGAAAAGATTGTTTTAAAAGATGAAAAACAAAAGAATTTAAAGACGGTTAAATTAGATATTGTAACGGCTTATAATGAGAAAAACGAAGCTGTTGTTTTGACTGATAAAGTGAATAGTGATGGTGTTTTAGATTGGAAACCTAATTCTGGTAAATGGACTGTTTATGCAGTTTTTGTTGGAAAAACGCTTCAAAAAGTAAAACGTGCAGCTCCGGGAGGAGATGGTTATACTTTAGACCATTTTTCACCGGAAGCAACTAAAGATTATTTGAAAACTTTTGATAAAGCTTTTGGAAATTCAAACTACGGAATCCGTTCTTTTTTCAATGACAGTTACGAAGTTTATAATGCCGATTGGACGCCGGATTTTAAAGATGAATTTAAAAAGAGACGAGGATACGATTTAAGTCCATACATCCAATATTTGGTAAGTAATGAAGAAAACGAAATTGAAGGTAGAATAAAATCAGATTACAGAGAAACGATGAGTGAACTGATTTTAAACAATTTCACCAAAGATTTCACCAATTGGGCACATTCCAAAAACTCAAAAAATACCAATCAGGCACACGGTTCGCCGGGAAATTTATTGGATTTGTATGCTGCGGTCGATATTCCTGAATCTGAAACTTTTGGAAGCACAAAATTCGATATTACAGGGTTGAGAAGAAATGTGGAAGATATCAATACAAAAGAAATTCCTGATATTAATATGCTGAAATTTGCTTCTTCGGCTGCAAATGTTACGGGGAAACCTTTGATTTCTAATGAATCTTTTACGTGGTTGACGGAACATTTTAAAACTTCGTGGTCACAGATAAAACCTGAAGCCGAGCAGATTTTTTTATCTGGAATCAATCATATTTTTTACCACGGAACAACATATACACCTTTAGATGTTCAGTTTCCGGGCTGGTTGTTTTATGCTTCGACCAATTTTGTTCCGGAGAATAGTTTGTGGCCACATTTGAAAGGTCTGAATTCTTATATTGAAAGAACTCAAAGCGTTTTGCAAAGCGGAAAACCGGATAATGAACTGTTGATGTATTGGCCAATTTATGACCAATGGGCGAGTCCGAAAGGGAAAGATGTGACATTCAAAGTTCATAATGTTGAAAAGTGGTTGCAGCCAACAGTGATGTACAAAAACCTGACGGAATTAAGCAAAATTGGATATTCGATTGATATGGCTTCTGATAAAATGATTAACGAATCGAAGTTGGAAAATCAGAATATTCAGGTTACCAAAAATGGTGGTTCTTACAAGGTTTTAGTTATTCCGGAATTGACTTATTTGCCAGAATCTACTTTAAAAAATATTTTGGAATTGGCTCAAAACGGAGCTTCAATTATTTTTCAAAACGAACCGAAAGATATTCCCGGAAATTTTGAAGTGGAAAAAAGAAAAACTCAGTTAAAATCTCTGTGGAATCAAATTCCGTTTCAAAACCAAACCGGAAATTTGAAAATGGCAAGCTTCGGAAAAGGTAAAATTGTCTTAAGTTCAGATGTTGCGAAAGCTTTAGAATATTTAAAAATAGAAAGAGAAAAACTGACCGACACCGGATTGAAATTCGTAAGAAGACAGTTTGATGGCGGAAAATATTATTACATCGTCAATCATACTTCAAAAGAAATCAATGAATTTGTTCCTTTAAATTATTCAGGAAAACAGGTGGCTTTGATGAATCCTGAAAATGGAAATTTTGGAATTGGTGAAATACAGAATAATTCGGTTAGAATTCAACTAAAATCTGGTGAATCATTAATTATAAAAGCGTCCGAAAATACAGATAATTCAATTTCAAAATGGAAATATATTGAAAAAACAGATGCTCCGATTGTTTTAAACCAACCTTGGCAGCTGACTTTCAAAGAAGGCGGACCTGAACTTCCAAAATCCAAAACTTTAGACAAGCTTCAACCTTGGACGAATTTTGCAGAAGATCCATCAACGCAGAGTTTTTCAGGAACAGGAGTTTATATGACTTCATTTAAATTAAAGAAAAACAAAGCAGATGATTTTGTTCTGAAATTTGATAAGCTGTACGAAAGTGCAAAAGTAATCGTCAATGGTCAGGATGCAGGAATTGTGTGGAGTATTCCGTTTGAAATCAACATCGGAAAATATTTAAAGAAAGGAAAAAATACCATTCAAATCGAGGTTTGTAATCTGATGGCGAATCGAATTAAATATATGGATGAAAATAAAATCCAGTGGAGAAATTATCACGAAATCAATTTTGTAAATATCGATTATAAACCATTCGACGCATCCAATTGGAAGGTACAACCTTCAGGTTTGGATGGCGAGATTCAATTAATTCCAATCCATTATTCAAAATAAAATTTTAAAATAAATGAATAACAAAATATTAAAAACATTCGCATTAGGAACTTTGCTGACATTCAGTTTTTCTAATGCTCAGCAGAAACCCAAAGTTGTTTTAGATAATTTTTTTAACAACGAAAAAAGAGAAAATAAGGAAACCAAAGAATTAGAATCTTGGCATTACACGTGGAACGACACTACCAATGGCGGATTTTCTTTATTGGGAGAAATTTTCACAAAGCAAGGCGCAGAAATCAGTAGTTTGAAAACTGCACCCACCAAAAAAGATTTGAAAAATGCCAATATTTACATCATCGTCGATGCAGATATTGACAAAGAAGCGTACGGCGGAAAGGCCAATCTGATAGACCCAACAAGCATCAAAAATTTGACGGACTGGGTTAAAAAAGGTGGTGTTTTGGTTTTGATGAGCAACGACAATGGTAATTCGGAATTTGAACATTTCAACAAATTAGCTGGCGAATTCGGAATTCATTTCAATGATGATAGTTATAACCGGGTTCAGAAAAGAGAATTTGAACAGGGAAAAGTGATGGTTACTGCAGGAAATGAAATTTTTTCTGAGCAAAAATTATATATGAAAGAAGTGGCAACGATTTCTGTGAAAAATCCAGCCAAAGAATTGTTGTCAGCAGAAGGAAAAAATATCGGAGCTATTGCAAAATTCGGCAAAGGGACGGTTTTCGCATTGGGCGATCCTTGGTGTTACAACGAATATATCGACGGCAAAAAATTACCCGCAGATTTTACCAATTATCAGGGAACTGAAGAATGGGTAAAGTGGCTGCTAAAGCAAACTTCCAAGAAATAATTGAATTTGAGCAATCGATTGAATTGCTTTCGTGAAATTTTTTTGGGCAGCTTTATCCGCCTTCCGCTCCCAATCTTTTTTGCAGAAGATTTTCTTTAAATAGAACTCAAAGTCCAAGCAAAAAAGGATTTCCGCTCAAGTCGGGCTGCGAGTGATTCAGCGCAAAAAATCCTTGTTAAGGTTTCAAACCTTGACAAGGATAAAACGAGAACAATAAATAATATCGAATATTATCAATAGGAATGGGCTTTAGCCCATTTGCAAAATGTTTTTCAAATCCGGCTTTAGCCAAAACTTACAAAATCAGAATTATGAATGTAAAATTCAAACTTATTTTAGGTGCAATTCTTTTTTCAGAAATCCTTTCTGCACAAAGACAAATGGAATATCTGAAAAGAGGAATTGTCGCTATGCCTGCAGATTCTGGAGTTTTTGTAAGTTGGCGTTTGCTCGGAACAGAAGCTCAGAATACGCATTTTGATTTATATCGAGTTGATAACAATTCGACCAAAAAACTGAATGAAAAACCACTTTTAAAGGAAACTAATTTTTTAGATAAAACCGCTGACAAAACAAAGAATTATACCTATTTCGTCAAATCAAATACTCAGGATAAAACGATAGATATTGATTCTGCAAAATATGTAGCGAATCAGAAACCATATTTTTCAATTCCATTAAAAACACCAGTTGGATACACACCAAATGACGCTTCTGTAGCCGATTTGGACGGCGATGGCGAATATGAAATTATCCTTCATCAAACCGGAAGGTCAAAAGACAACAGTCAGAAAGGAATTACCGATGAGCCAATTATTCAGGCTTATAAAATGAATGGTAAACTTTTGTGGGAGATTAATTTAGGGAAGAACATACGAGAAGGTGCGCATTATACACAGTTTTTAGTGTATGATTTAGACCAGGACGGAAAAGCTGAAATTGTAATGAAAACAGCCGATGGAAGCAAAGACGGAAAAGGGAAAATAATTGGCGATGCCTCAAAAAATTACGTCAACGAAAACGGAATGATTCTTTCCGGACCGGAATTTTTAACGGTTTTTAATGGCGAAACGGGCGAAGAAATTCATACAGTCAATTATCAGGTTCCAAGGTTTGCTGAAAGTTTAAATCCAACCGCCGAGCAAATGACGGAAACTTGGGGCGATGCAAAAGGAAATCGTATCGACCGATTTTTAGGAGCAGTCGCTTATCTCGATGGAAAAACGCCGAGTATCATTATGTCGAGAGGTTACTACACGCGAACAGCTATTGCAGCCTGGGATTATAAAGATAAAAAACTGAGTTTAAGATGGCTTTTTGATACTGAAAGTTCAGAAGAAAATAAGCAATATCGAGGACAAGGAAATCATAATTTGACTATTGCAGACGTTGATAACGACGGAAAAGATGAAATTGTCTACGGTGCAATGACCGTTGATGACGACGGAAAAGTTTTGAATAGTACAGGTTACGGTCACGGCGATGCTTTGCACGTTGGCGATTTAGACCCAAGCAATCCGGGACTGGAAATTTTTGATATTCAGGAAAGGTTTGATGATGCGGGAGCACATTTTCGGGATGGGAAAACCGGAAAAGTCTTATGGAAATTACCTTCGACAGTTTATAGTAAAGCGGGTAAATTTCAAGGACCGGGAAGAGGTTTGTCTTTAAATATCGACCCTCGTTACGAAGGTTCAGAATCTTGGGCTGCAGGAGCAGGATTAAAAGGTATTTATGATACCAAAGGAAAAAAAATCAGTAATAAAAACCCGCCTGCCAATATGGGAATCTACTGGGATGGAGATTTTTTAAGCGAAATTTTAGATGGAACTGTCGTTTCAAAATGGGATTGGAAAAAAGAACAATCAAACGTGATTTTCTATGCTAAAAGCTTTCAGTGCGAATCGAATAATGGAACAAAGAAAAATCCATCTCTGGTTGCAGATTTATTCGGAGACTGGCGTGAAGAGGTGATGTACAGAACAGCAGACAATCAGGAATTGAGAATCTTCAGCACAACAATTCCGACAAAACATAGATTATATACTTTGATGCATAACCCGCAGTATCGTTTGAGTATCGTTTGGCAAAATGTAGGTTATAATCAGCCACCACACACTGATTATTATTTGGATGAATCGATTAAAAAAATACCAAAACCGAATATTTATACGGTAACTCCTAAACAATAATTAATTATGAAAATCAAAATCATTATTCCGCTTATCTTATTGGTTGTATTTATTGGAGTTTCATTTCAAAAACTTCAGGAGAAACCTATTCTTTACATTATCGGAGATTCTACGGTACAAAACGGCTCAGGCAAAGGTGCCGATTCACTTTGGGGATGGGGAAGTTTTATAAATCTATATCTAAATACAGATAAAATCGAGATTCAGAATCACGCTAAAGGTGGACGAAGCAGCAGAACTTTTATCACAGAAGGACGATGGGATTCAATTATGAAAACAATAAAAAAAGGAGATTATGTGTTAATGCAATTCGGACATAATGATGGAGGTGAATTGGCAGATACCTTGAGAGCAAGAGGTACGATCAAAGGCATTGGAAATGAATCGAAAGATATTTATAATCCTATTAGAAAAGTAGATGAAACGGTTTATACGTACGGATATTATATGAGGAAATATGCCAATGAAGCAAAAGCTAAAGGAGCAATTCCGATTATTGTTTCGCCAGTTCCGAGATTTAAATTTGATGATAAAGGTAAAATAGAAAAAGATCAATATGGAGTTTGGGCACAGGAAGTAGCCAAACAAACCGGAGCTTACTTTATAGATTTAAATGAAATGGTGATTGAAAAATATGAGCAAATGGGACAAGAAAAAGTAAAAGCTTTCTTCCCGAAAGACCATACGCATACGAACGAAGCTGGAGCGATTTTAAATGCAGAATTAGTAGCGGAAGGTGTTCGGAATTTAAAGAAATGTGAACTCAAGAATTACTTAAAAAGAAAATAAAAATAAATATATACTATGAAAAAACTGTTAACAGCAAGTTTTTTTGCGCTGATCATAGGAGGAATGACTTCCTGTTCGGTACAAAAACAGACTTCTGCAAGTAAGGTAGAACTTCCGAATAAAAAAGAAGTTTTGGAAGTTTCAAGAAGAGCCAATCAATATTTTATGAACAAGTGGCCGGACACAGGAAAAGATATTGTCGGCAAAAAAGTGTGGCCAAGTAATCTGTGGACAAGAGCTGTTTATTATGAAGGATTGATTGCTTTATACAAAGTTGATCCGAAAAAAGAATATTATGATTATGCAATGTCTTGGGCAAATAATCATAAATGGGATCTGATGCGCGGAACGTATACCCGAAATGCCGATCATCAGGCTTGTGGACAAACCTATATCGATTTGTATGAAATCGACGGAAAGAAACATCCTGAAAGAATTAAAAATGTAAAAGCCTCAATGGATAGCATGATTGCAACTCCAAAAGTAGATGATTGGTGGTGGATTGATGCACTTCAAATGTCAATGCCGATTTTCACGAAATTAGGCAGAATTACAGGAGAGCAAAAATATTTCGATAAAAACTACGAAATGTATGCTTACACAAAATATAAGCATGGAGGAAACGGTCTGTACAATCCGGTAGACAAAATTTGGTGGCGTGACAAAAGTTTTGTTCCACCTTACAAAGAACCGAATGGTGAAGATTGCTATTGGAGCAGAGGAAACGGTTGGGTAGTGGCTGCTTTGGCAAAAACACTTGATGATACTCCAAAATCTGACCCTCATTATCAGGAATATTTGCAGGATTATAAAGATTTGTTAGCGGCTTTGCTTCCGATTCAGAGAGAAGATGGTTTTTGGAATGTGAGTTTGCACGATCCCAACAATTTTGGAGGGAAAGAAATGACAGGAACGGCTTTATTTGTTTACGGAATGGCGTATGGAATAAATAATAACCTCATCGACAGAGATACTTATCTGCCGGTTTTGGTAAAAGCCTGGAATGCCATTGCAAAAGATTCTGTACAACCTAATGGATTTTTGGGTTGGGTACAAGGAACGGGAAAAGAGCCAAAAGACGGTCAACCGCTTTCTATCAGTAAAGAACCAGACTTTGAAGACTACGGTTTAGGTTGCTTATTGCTTGCCGGAAGTGAAGTGTATAAATTGAAATAAATTTTTCATTTTTAACCAAATTGAAAGACTTAATGATGAAAATTGTTAAGTCTTTTTTTGTTGATTTAATACTGTATGATGCTTCTAAATTATTAAAAGGTTAAGAAAAGTAGGATTCAGTGTTATTTTTGGTAAAATAATTTAAAGTGAAAATAACTAAAAATTAATATAACTGTCAATAAAACAGTAGATTGAAAAATACATGCATAACATTAGAAAAAATCTTATTTTTCCAAAAAGTTTAAGCATGACACTACAAGATGCGCAATCGATTACATCTTGTTAATTTTCAAACTCAACCAATACGATAAATTATGAATGCATTATTAGGGATTTTATTTCATTTTTTAGGAGGATTTTCTTCAGGAAGTTTCTATTTGCCTTACAAAAAGGTAAAAGGCTGGTCTTGGGAAACGTTTTGGTTGATAGGTGGAACTTTCTCGTGGATTATCGTTCCGCCATTGGCAGCATTTCTAACGATTCCTGGTTTTTGGGATATTATACAAAATGAAAGCTCATCTATTTTAGGACTTACATTTTTATTCGGTGCCCTTTGGGGAATTGGAGGCTTTATGTATGGCTTGGGAGTTCGCTATTTAGGGGTTGCCTTAGGAAGCAGTATTATGTTGGGGTTAACGATGGTAATTGGTTCGCTTGTTCCTTCAATTTTTTATGAATTTTCTCCACAAGATGGGAAAGATAATATTGGTTTAATGCTTTCAAACTCATGGGGACAAATGGTTCTGTTAGGGCTTTTTGTATGCGTTATCGGAATTATTATTAGCGGAAAAGCTGGTGTTATGAAAGATAAAGAACTTAAAACAGATTCTATAGATCCGCACGGTATAGAAGTAAAAACAGAATATAAATTCGGCTTAGGTTTAACTGTTGCTATTATTTCAGGAGTTTTAAGTGCCTGTTTTAATTTCGGATTAGAAGCAGGGAAACCAATGGCAAATGTTGCTAATGAAGCCTGGAAAATAGCAAATCCTTCACAAGGTGAGTTTTTGTTTCAGAATAATGTAACCTATGTAGTGGTACTTTGGGGTGGAATGGCTTCCAATCTTATTGGTTGCCTTTATCTTTCATTTAAAAATAAATCGTACACAGATTACGCCAAAAAAAATGTACCTGTTGCTAAAAATATCATCTTTTGTGCGTTAGCAGGAACGATGTGGTTTTTACAGTTTTTCTTTTACGGGATGGGAGAGAGCAAACTAGGGAATGGCCCAAGTTCATGGATCTTACACATGGCATTTATCATTTTGATCGCTAATTTATGGGGCGTAATCATCAAAGAATGGAAAGGCGTTTCCAAAAAAACTATTACCACGATTTCCGTGGGAATGATTGTCATGTTTATCTCAATTTTAATTGTAGGATACGGAAATTCATTACGATAATAAACGTATTGCATTATAGACTTTATTTTATCATATTCATATAGTTAGAGTTAAAAGCTCAATTTGGCACTGATATGTTTCGGTGCCTTTTTATGTTTATAATAAAATAATTTTGGGGTTGTAATTTGAGCATTGTCAACATAATATTATTTTATATTTAATTTATTTATCAAATCTAATATAATTGAATTACTAATTATTTTTAAAATTTGAATTGATATATCTAAAAAATTAAGATAAATTATGAATTTTATGGTGCAGGATATTGCAGGATGCCAGAACTTCTGTAACTGTGTACTTTGGTACGTGATAATAATGTAAATAAAAGTTAATATATATGTCTTTAATAATTAAACAGAAGAATTTTAAGCCACTCATCGCACCGCTATTTTTGCTTGCGTCTGGCTTTATGTTCGGACAAAAGGCAGTAAGTGATACTGCAAAGACTGATACTAAAGATATCGAAGAGGTAGTAGTTATCGGATATGGTAAAGTGAAAAAATCTGACCTTACCGGATCTGTATCCTCAGTATCTGCGAAAGATCTTGCTGCAACTCCCTCTATGAATGCTTTGCAGGCATTGCAGGGTAGAGCTGCCGGACTAAATATTGTAACGGCAGGTGGTGCTCCCGGAGCAACTGCTAATGTTACTGTTCGTGGTGGTGCTTCTATTACACAAGGGACAGAGCCGTTGTATATTGTAGATGGATTCCAGTTAGATAATGCATTGAACATTATTAATCCCAATGATATTGAAAGTATCGATGTATTAAAAGGTGCATCTGCCATCGCAATCTATGGAGCTCGTGGTTCTAATGGTATTATCGTTATTAAAACTAAAAGCGGAAAAAAAGGAAGAACAACCATTCAGTATAACTCTTTCATGTCATTTGATATGCTTTCGAAGAAACTGGATATGGTTTCTAGTCCTGAGCAATATGTGAAATATCAGTATGAAATGGCACAACTTCAGGGAAAAACAACCCAATGGAGTAATGTTTTCGATAATAGCTTAGGGATAGATTCACCGGGGTTTTCTACAGGAGCATTTAGCAGAATCAGTAATCGATACGGATCGGAAAACGGATTAGACTGGCAAGAAAAAATGCTTGGCGGAACTGGGATGACTCAGAATCATAACGTAAGTGTTTCCGCAGGTACAGATAAAACACAGGCATTTATCAGTTACAACTATAACAAACAAGACGGGTTATTACAAAATTTCAGCGAAACACGAAATTCATTACGTGCAAATATCAATTCAGAATTGTATAAAGGAATTCGCTTAGATTTCAGTTCAATGTTCACTTCCAATTCTACAAACGGAGGTGGAGCGTATTCCGGGATGAAAAAAATATTGCTACAGCCTATTACAGGAGGAACATTGTTTACACAAGATCAGTTGTTTAATACGCAGACATTTGCAGATTATTCAAGTTTAGATTCTTCTTTTGATACCGAAAACCCATATATAGAAACGGCAGCATCAACTTCAAATAAACGGGCAAGAACATTTTTGGCTAATGTAGGTCTTGAATTTGATTTAATGAAAGATTTCACATTCAGAACAGCAGGTTCATATAACTGGACGAACAGTAAATCTACTTCATTTTCAGATCGAAATTCCCGTGCATTTCTCACAGATCCTATAAATACAGGGATCAACGGAAGTATAGGAAATTCTGAAGCATACCGATATCAGATCACAAATACGTTAACCTATAATAAAACTTTAGGTGAAAAACATAAGTTAACCGGTTTAATTGGTAATGAGATTATCTATCAGGAAAATGAAAGTAGTAGCATGAGATTGATCAAATTTCCTACTATTTTAAATTACGGGTTAGATGATATTACAAATGCTACAGTGGCAGATAAAGATGCAGATAAATCCAGTAATGCTCTACTGTCATATTTTGCACGTGTAAACTACAATTATGACAATCGTTATTTATTAACAGGAACTATTCGTAAAGATGGATCGTCAAAATTTGGTCCAGATAATAAATATGGAGTATTTCCATCAGTAGCTGCTGCCTGGAGAGTTTCACAAGAAAATTTCTGGAAAAACTCTAAAATTGAAAATTATGTTAATGATTTGAAATTTAGATTTGAATATGGAATTGTAGGTAATAATAGTTTACCAAATAATGTATTTAGAACCAATGTAGTAGGAACCGATTATCCTTTGAATAATACTGTGGGGAATTTAGCCCTGGTAACAAGTAGTGTGTTGGGTAACCGTGATGTACAATGGGAGGAGATGAGATCGACAAACATAGGAGTAGATTTGGCTTTATTTAATAACAGAATTAAGTTAACTTCTGAATGGTACAATAATAACGTATATAGTATGTTGTTACAAACATTACTTCCTACTTCTACGGGATATTCAAGTACTTATAGAAATATAGGTTCCATGAAAAATACCGGTATGGAATTTACTCTAAACTCAATTAACTTAAAATCTGAAAATTTTAGATGGTCTACCGACGCCAATATTGGTTTCAACAAGTCAAAAGTATTGTCTCTTGATGAAGGAAAAACTTTCAGAAATTTCAGTGTAGGAAGCAACAGAGCAGGTATGGTAACCTATTATGCTACCGTTGGAGAAGAACTGGGAGATATGTACGGATATGTTTATCAGGGAATTTATACTACCGATGACTTTACACAGGCTGGGAACGGAACCTTAACTCTAAAACCGGGAGTTGTAAAACCTGCTTCTGGAACTCCAAAACCGGGTGATATCAAGTTTGCTGCTGATAATGAAGCAGGAGATCAGTTTACAAGAAAACTGGTGAAAATAGGAAATGGTACTCCTGATTTTATTGGAGGAATCAGCAATAACTTTTCTTACAAAGGTTTCGATCTTGCGGTATTTTTGAAATTCAGCGTGGGAGGTGATGTTTACAATGCCACCAAGCACAGTATGAGCCCGTATGCAATGTTCCAGAATGTACCTTCAGAATTTGGAGATAACTATTATCATGTGATAGATCCTAATACAGGACAGGCTGCAACAAGTTTGGTGAGACTAAAAGAGCTTAATCCTAATGAAGATTCAAGTCTTTGGAGCTTGGGTACAACCAATTCTAGCTACATCACTTATCCTTCATCATATTATGTAGAAGACGGTTCATATTTAAGAGTTTCTATGGTAACATTGGGTTATTCTTTTTCTAAGGAATTTTTAAGTCATATTAAATTGACCAATGCGCGCATCTATGCAACTGTTAATAACTTAGCAACCATTACAGGGTATTCCGGTTTTGATCCGGAAGTTTCGGCAGCAAGCGGTGTGACAGTTACGCCTGGTTATGATAACTCTTCGTTCCCTAGATCTAGAAGTTACGTTTTAGGAATCAATCTTACTTTTTAATATTTAATTGTTTCAATCATGAAAAATATATTTACTAATCGCAATCTTTTAAAAAAACTAATCATAGTTCCATCTATTTTGATTGCTGGTTTAAGCATCAATTCGTGCAGCGACGATTTCTTAAATCAACCTGCTTATAATTCATCAGATACAGAATCGGTCTTTACCAATATTGAAACTGCAGATGCCTTTGTTCAGGGGTTATATAGAGGTCTTGTTCCTACCGAAATGTTCTATCAGTTAGGAGCTGGCGACACAGTTACTCACTCTGCAGAAGACGGATCAACAAATAATTCTAAATACAATATCTGTAATTATCAGTACGATGCAAAAACGCCCAATACTGTTACAGGAATCTATTCTGCAATGTATGCGGTGATCGAAAGAACCAATATCGCCATCGATAGATTACCAGATATGCCGGCAAGCCAAAAGCGTGATGCATTATTGGCAGAAGCTAAGGCTATTCGTGCATTTTGCTACTACAACCTAATAAGAGTATATGGTGATGTACCAGCAATTTGGATACCTCTGGAAGAAGCAGATCCTAATGATCCAAGTACATTGTATCCTAAACGTAGTTCGCGTGATGTGATTTATGATAAAGTGATTGCAGATATACAAGAATCTATAAATAATATGCCGGCTTCAAACGGAACACCGGAAAGATTAAATAAGCAATCAACAAACGCGCTTTTAGCAAAAATTGCTTTGTATGCAGCAGGATATTCTCTTCGTTGGGATCTGAATACAAATTCGCCAGGGATAATGTCTCGCCGTCCGGATAATGCAAGAGTTCAGCAATTATATCAGATTGCAGATGCTGCATTAGATTCTGTAATTAAAGGCGGTACCAATAGTTTGGTACAGGCTCAGGGAGGAAAAAGTGGTTTTGAAGCTTTGTGGTTTAATTTCGACAGAAGAAACTTTTCAGCCGTAAATCAGGAAATGCTTTGGCATATTGCTTCCTACGGACCTAATACCAATTCAGCATTTGGAGTGTATGCACATCCGGGATCAAGAGGAGGTACTTATGGTTCTCGTAAAGCGCTACAGTTTATACTTCCAAGTTATTATCTGTCTTTTAATGCGGCAGATAAGCGCAGAGATGTTGCTACTACTTCTTATAGTATCTATTTCTTAAAAACAGGAAATGCAAGTGATACATGGGTAGATGTAGGAACAACCTATTCGTGCATTATGCCGGGTAAGTTCAGAATCTCTTGGTGTGTGGAGCCACAAGCTGCAGATTCACGTAATTTGAATATTCCAATTATAAGATATGCTGATGTTTTATTGATGTATGCAGAAACACAAAATTATTTAAATAATGGACCTACAGCTGCAGGAATTGCTGCTTTAATGCAGGTAAGAAATCGTGCAGGAATTGGTTCGTTACCAATACCAAGCGGTCAGCAGGCATTTGAATCAGCACTTGTTCAGGAGCGTAAATGGGAATTTTCTGACGAGTTTATGCTTCGTACTGATTTAATCAGAATGAATCGTATCGCAAGTGAAATTGATGCGACAAGAACAGCAATGAAAAATCTATCAAACCGTACAGGTCAGTTTGCGTCAACACCGGTTTACCGTCTTTATAAATTTCATAAAAATGCACAGGTTTACGGAGACCCTTTCTTAGCCGTGACTTACATTGATTTGACAGATCCGGCCCAGATTGCACAAGTTCAGGCAGTTCCTACCAGTTCAGCTGGGTATGCTGCTTATCAAACGACTTTAAAGGCAATAGCATTAGCGAACGGACAAACTTCAACAGCTGAGGACAAATGGTATCCTGCAAATATGTTCCAGGCTTATACCAGTACATTTAATGGTAACGCAAGAAAAGCTGTAGGATTTGTTGAAGGATTTAATCAGCTTCAGGTTGGTAATATTATCTACACAAAACCAACGGGTTCAGCTGAAAATGGCGGAACATATCCAAACTGGATCGAAGGTGGCGGAGACGGTCTTTTCTACGGATTTGTACCTAATAAAACAGAATTACTTCCTTTTGCAGCAGCATCTGCAGGGCATCCGTTAATTGATAATCCAAATCTTACTCAGCTTCCTGGATATTAATCGATAATAAACACCAAATCAAAATATTAACTAATAATTAACCTTAATGAATTGATCGTACAGTTGAAGCGAAATGTGATAAATATCAGTGTTAATTTATCTTTAAATAATCGATTCAGCAGTATAGTACGGGATGCTGTACAAAATACTACAGTCTAAATTTGGGTTAAAATTCAGAAAACAAAAGAAAACAAATGGAAAACGTAAAAACATTCAAATACGTAGATTATTTATGGGATGAAAGCAAAGCAGCATCTTTAGGAAACGATCAGGTGGCTTTATTTTTATACCGTTCAAACATATTAGGAGCAGATCTTAGAATTACCAATTATGGTGGAGGTAACACAAGTTGCAAAACCATCGAAAAAGATCCACTAACCAACGAAGAAGTTGAGGTAATGTGGGTAAAAGGTTCTGGCGGAGACATCGGAACTTTAACAAGAAAAGGGATCGCCGGATTATATACGGAAAGACTTAGAAACCTTAAAAATGTTTACGGAGGTTTAGCAGACGAAGACAGAATGGTAGGTTTATTCGATCACTGTATTTTCGATTTGGAAAGCAAAGCGCCTTCTATTGATACGCCTCTTCACGGTTTACTTCCATTTAAACATATTGATCACCTTCATCCAGATGCATTAATTGCAGTTGCAGCAGCAAAAGATAGTGAGGCAATTACCAAAGAAATCTGGGGCGATACAATGGGTTGGGTGCCTTGGCAAAGACCTGGTTTCGATTTAGGTTTACAGCTTGAAAAATGTTTAGCTGATAATCCTGGAATCAGAGGAATCGTTTTAGGAAGCCACGGATTATTCACTTGGGGAGACACTTCTTACGAATGTTACATCAACAGTTTGGAAGTAATCGAAACTGCTTCTGAATATATTGCTAAAAAAATCGAAGAAAACGGACAGGTTTTTGGAGGTCAAAAAGTAGAATCTCTTCCTGCTGAAGAACGTAAAAATAAAGCGGCTCAATTGATGCCTTTATTGAGAGGTTTAGCTTCTTCTGAAAACAGAATGGTGGGTCATTTCACAGACAGCGATGTTGTGTTGGAATACATCAACAGTAATGATTTGGAAAGATTGGCTCCGCTTGGAACTTCTTGCCCGGACCATTTTTTAAGAACAAAGATTCAGCCTTTAGTGTTAACTTTAGATAAAAATGAAGATTTAAGCGATTCTAAAGCTATTTTAGAAAAATTAAATCCACTTTTCGAACAATACAGACAAGAATATAAAGAATATTACGAAACGTGCAAGCACCCAAACAGTCCTGCAATGCGTGACCCGAATCCGGTGATCATCATTTATCCTGGTGTGGGAATGTTCAGTTTCTCAAAAGATAAGCAGACAACTCGTGTTGCGAACGAATTTTATGTCAATGCAATCAACGTAATGCGTGGTGCAGAAGCCATTTCAGAATATACTTCTTTACCAAGACAAGAAGCTTTCGACATCGAATATTGGCTACTTGAAGAAGCAAAACTGCAAAGAATGCCGAAAGAAAAGCCTCTTTCAAGAAAAGTAGCAATCGTAACCGGAGCAGGCGGCGGAATCGGACAGGCTATTGCTGACAAAATGGTGGCTGAAGGTGCAGTTGTTGTTTTCACAGACTTAAATCAGGAAGCGGTAGAATCTGTTACCGCAAAATACAGCAAAGATCAGGCAGTGTCTGTTCCTTGTGATGTGACCAGCGAAGAATCTATTGTCAATGCTTTTAAAGAAGCTGTTTTAGCATTCGGTGGAGTAGATATCATCGTTCATTCTGCAGGTCTGGCTATTTCTAAATCTTTGGAAGATACAACTACAAAAGACTGGGATTTATTGGAGAATGTATTGGTAAAAGGTCAGTTTATGATGGCTAAAAGCGGGACTGAAATTATGAAAAAGCAAAATCTTGGTGGTGACATCGTAAATATTGCAAGCAAAAACGGCTTAGTTGCAGGACCAAACAACGTAGCTTACGGAACTGCAAAAGCAGCGCAACAACATATGACAAGATTATTGGCAGCAGAATTAGCTACTGATAAAATCCGTGTAAATGTGGTAAATCCTGACGGAGTTATCGTTGGAAGTAAAATCTGGGAAGGTTCTTGGGCAGAAGGTCGCGCAAAAGCAAACGGAATTTCTGTAGAAGAATTGCCTGCATTTTACGCAAAAAGAAATTTATTAAACGAAATTATACTTCCTGAAGATATCGCAAACGGAGTTTTCGCTTGTGTTGCGATTTTAGATAAAACAACAGGAAATATCATCAATGTAGATGGCGGAATGGCTAATGCTTTCCCAAGATAAAAATTTTAAAATAGATAATTATTAAATTGCGATTTAATCTTGAATAAATTTAAACCATTAAGAACAATTTAGAAGTTAAGGAAGATTAAGAATTTGCGAGGAAATTTAAGTCTTATTCTTAAGAAATTTATTTCCCTTAATTAGCCTAAACAACTTAATAAATCTTAATGGTTTAAAATAAACATCAATTTAATATTTTAAAAATCAAACTATGATTATAGGAAAAGATATCATTGAACAATACAATAAAAACGAAGTTGAAAACTTTAATTCAGACTTTGATTTTCTTCAAAATAAATTAACAAAAACAGGCTCAAACGTTGCTGAAATCGTCAACAAAATTGCCGATTTCCAGGTAGCAATTCCGAGTTGGGCTTTAGGAGCAGGTGGAACTCGTTTCGGAAGATTTTCTTACGGTGGCGAACCTTCTTCTTTGGAGCAGAAATTAGACGATGTAGGATTGATTCACGCTTTAACGCATTCTGCGGGAGCAGTTTCATTGCATATTCCTTGGGATATTCCGAGTGATGTGAAAGCGATTAAAGAAAAAGCAGTTTCTCACGGACTTGTTTTTGATGCAATGAATTCAAACACGTTTCAGGATCAGCCGGGAGCAAAACAATCGTATAAATTTGGTTCTTTAAACGCTGCAAATGAAGATTCTAGAGCGTATGCGGTTGAACACAACAAAGAAGTCATCAGAATTGGAAAAGAATTAGATTCAAAAAGTTTAACCGTTTGGTTGGCAGACGGATCAAGTTTTCCGGGACAGCTGAATTTCCAGACCGCTTTGTCAAATACTGAAAAGAGTTTAAAAGAAATTTACGCAGGAATGCCTGAAGACTGGAAGCTTTTTATTGAATATAAACCTTACGAGCCGAATTTCTATTCAACAACCATTCAGGATTGGGGAACTTCTTTTATGCTGGCAAATGCTTGTGGCGACAGAGCTTTCACATTGGTTGATCTTGGGCATCATTTACCGAATTCAAATATTGAGCAAATCGTTGCAACATTGATGTATAAAGGAAAATTAGGAGGTTTCCATTTCAATGACAGCAAATATGGAGATGATGATTTAACGGTTGGTTCTATTAAACCTTATGCTTTATTCTTGATTTTCAATGAATTGGTGTACGGAATGGAAAATAATCCAAACAATCCTTATCCGGCTTGGATGATCGATGCAAGTCACAACATCAAAGATCCGTTGGAAGATTTATTACAATCTCTTGAAGCGATTTTAATTGCTTATGCGACAGCACTTTTAGTTGATCAGAAAGCATTAAAAGAAGCACAACAAAATAATGATGTGGTTTTGGCGCAGGATATTTTGCAGAACGCATACAGAACAGATGTTCGTCCGTTACTGAGAGCTGCAAGATTACAGACAGGTGCCGCTTTAGACCCAATCGCAACATACAGAAACCTAAAAGTAAGAGAGCAATTGATTTCCGAAAGAGGTTTGAATGTAAAAGCAACAGGATTATAAAACCTGTTTTAAAATTGATAATTTCAGCTTTCAAGTGCAATTGAAAGTTTAATTATATGTATCCTTATATAGTTTCGTTAAGGGAAAAGTGTTTAGATTATTAGTTTTTTCTTTTTGTCTAAACACTCCTTAATGATTTAATTAAAAAACTCTGACAAGATTTAAAATCTTCCAGATCTTTGCTGAGTGAAACGCTTTCGAACGAAAATATGTAAAGTATTTTAAAAGAAATCTTTGCGGACTTTTCGTTAAAAAGATGCTTCATTTCTCGCAATGACAATAATAAAAAATAATTCATCTTAAGAATGTCCAAGAAAAAGGTAACCATAGTTTTTGATATTGGAAAGACCAATAAAAAATTCTTTTTATTTGATAAAAATTATAAAGAAGTCGTACGCGAATATACAGAATTACCGCTTACGACAGATGAAGACGGTTATCCGACAGAAGATCTTTCTGCATTACAAAATTGGATAAAAGATAACTTTAATGCCATTCTTGATGATGAAAACTTTGAAGTAAAGGCAATCAATTTTTCTACATACGGTGCAAGTTTTGTACATCTTGATCAGAAAGGAAATGTTCTGACGCCTTTGTACAATTACACCAAACCGATGGATCAGGAAATCCTTGATCTGTTCTACGAAAAACACGGCAGCAAACTGAAAATTGCGCGTGAAACAGCTTCGCCACAAGCCGGAATGCTGAATTCTGGGTTACAATTGTTCTGGATGAAATATAAACACCCCGAAATATTCAAAAAAATACGTTACAGTCTTCATTTGCCGCAATATTTATCTTATTTATTTACAGGAATTTGTGTGTCAGAATTTACCTCAATTGGTTGTCATACCAATCTTTGGGATTACGACAAAGCAGATTACCACGACTGGGTTTACGAAGAAGAAATTGATGCTTTATTACCTCCAATCGTTCCAACTTCTGCGAGTATCAACACTTCTTACAGAAATAAAAAAATTAAAATCGGTGTCGGAATTCACGACAGTTCATCAGCACTTTTACCTTATATTTTAAGTAAAAAAGAACCGTTTTTATTGCTTTCAACAGGAACATGGAGTATTTCTTTAAATCCATTTAATGATGAAAGCTTGACTGATGAAGATATAGAAAACAACTGCCTGAATTATATGCGGATTGACGGAAAACGTGTAAAAGCATCACGTTTCTTTATGGGAAATGAATATAAAATTCAGGTTGAAAAATTATGTGATTATTACGGAAAAGAATATGGTTTCCATAGAGAAGTAAAATTTGATCAGGATCTGTACCTTCGTTTGATGAAGCACAAAGCGATCTATTTCCGCTTTGAAGGGATTATTTTAAAACGAAAAATGATTACCGCTACTGATCTCAATTCATTTGCAACATTTGAAGAAGCATATCATCAGTTAATGATTGAATTAATGGATTTGCAGATTCATACCATTACCAATGCCATCGGAAATTCAGAAATTAAAAATATTTACATTGACGGCGGTTTCACAGACAATGATGTCTTTATGAAACTGATGTCTCATCATTTTCAGCATTACAATGTGATGTCTACACATTCTCCGTTGGGATCGGCTTTGGGAGCATCAATGGTGATTTCAAACAAAAAAATAGACGAAACTTTTTTACAGCAGCACTATCAGATGAAAGTGCTTCAGCCTTTAATTTTTAATTTATAATTAATTAGTTAATACGTAGAAAGTTTTAGCCCTAAAAACTAAAAACCATTAACTAAAAACAACCAACAACCAGTTATGTCATTTCCATTTGATACCCGTTACGCTTCGCTTGAACTTTTAATCGAAAAAGCAAAAAAAAGAATGCCTCGTTTCGCTTTCGAATATCTCGATGGCGGATGTAACGAAAACATCAACCGAGACAGAAATACAAGCGAATTGAGAGAAGTTTTGCTTCGCCCACAATATCTGAATAATAATTATGCGGAAGCCAATATGGAGACCGAATTGTTTGGTGTAAAATATTCTGCACCTTTCGGAATTTCTCCTGTAGGTTTGCAAGGATTGATGTGGCCCAATGCTCCGGAAATTTTAGCGAAAGCAGCTTTCAAACATAACATTCCTTTTATTTTAAGTACCGTAACGACAAGCAGCCTTGAAAGAATTTCTGAATTAACAGAAGGAAAAGCCTGGTATCAATTATATCATCCGAGAGAAGAGTGGTTGCGTGACGATATTCTAGACCGTTGCGAAGCTTCAGGTTACGATGTTTTGGTCGTTTTGGCAGACGTTCCGACCTTTGGTTACAGAGCGAAAGAAATCAGAAATGGTTTGGCAATGCCACCTCAATTGAATTTTAGGAACGTTTCACAAGCTTTGGTAAAACCGGAATGGTGTCTGGAAATACTGAAACACGGAGTTCCAAGTTTTAAGACCATGGAAAAATACATGGATAAAAATATGGGCGTGAAACAATTGGGACAGTTCATGAATTCTACATTTTCCGGAAGATTAAATTCAGACAGAATAAAAGCTATTCGCGATAAATGGAAAGGAAAATTGGTCATTAAAGGGGTGGCTTCAGACGAAGATGCTGCAGAAGCAGTTCGTTTAGGATTCGACGGAATGATTATTTCAAATCACGGAGGAAGGCAGCTTGATGCAGGAGAATCTACGATTGCTGTAGTGAAAGACATCAGTGAAAAATACAAAGGTCAAATCAAAATAATGATGGATAGCGGCGTAAGAACCGGTCCTGATGTTGCCCGCGCTTTGAGTTGTGGCGCAGAATTTACCTTTATGGGAAGAACCTTTATGTATGCAGTCGGTGCTTTAGGCGATAAAGGCGGTGATCATATTATTGAGATGCTCAAAATGCAGTTCAGACAAGTGATGGAGCAGGTTTGTTGTGAAAAAACAACTGATCTACAGAACTTTAGAGTGAAGTAATACGATCTTAAATTTTAATAAATCAATTCACATTTATAATTATGATTAAGAAATTAATTTTTACCATCAGTTTTTTAATGGCATTTGCTGTGTCTGCACAAAAGATGAATGATAATGAAGCTGTTGCTGCAACCGCTGAAAAGTTAAGATTAGCCATGATAAGCGGCGAAAAAACGGAATTAGAATCTTTAATTTTACCTGAACTCACTTATGGACATTCAGGTGGTCATATTGATGACGCAAAAGAGTTTGTCGAAAAATTAGTAAGTAAAAAATCAGATTTTGTAACCATTGATATTACCAATCAAACCATCAATATTGTAGGAAGCACAGCGATTGTGCGTCACCATTTCTACGCAACGACTGCTGATTTCGGAAAAGCTCCGGGTGATGTAACATTGGATATTGTATTGGTTTGGGTGAAAACAGGAAAAAATTGGAAATTACTTGCCCGACAAGCAGTAAAATCTGAAAAGAAAAAATAAATTATTTAAGATTATAAAATAAAAATTCGTAAAGTGAGCTTTACGAATTTTTTTATGAACAAATTTCTACAGAGAATCTCTTTCAATATATTTAAAGACATTATTCACCTGCTCTTTCTTATTTTTTAAAACCATATAGGCTGCAGATTCTGCCATTGCTTTAAAATCTGTCGTGATTACGGTAATTCCCAACAATTCCTTCAAAGGTGTTTCGTTGTAAGAAATAATGCCGATGTCTTTTCCCAGTTCAAGATTTTTCTGCCTGATTTGCTTTACCAAATTCACCAGATCACGCTCCCGAATGGTGATGAATATATCCTTATCCTGAAGTTCCATGTCGGGATAAATTTCATCCAAAATTTCGTAATCAAGTTTAAAATCTTCACAAAACTTCTCAAAACCACGTACAATTCTGAAAGGATAGGGGTGAATCGACTTATCAGGATACACAAGAATGATCTTCTCGTATTTTTTGATTTTTTCTAAGCCTTCCTTCAAAGCATTATAGATATCATGCTCAAAATCCTGAAAAATGGTACCGTATTCTCCCGAAATATTTGGTTTGGTATTATCAAGCAACAATAATTTATTCTTCGGAATCTTTTCAATCATTTCAATGACTTCTTTTGTTGAGCTTGTATGCTTCGACTGTTCATCACGGAAGTGAGGCATGATGACATAATAATCAAATCCGCCAAGATTTTTTTTCAAAGCATTAATGAAAAGCGTTTCGTCACAATGATAAATATACATCTCAACATTCCCTTTGGTACCGATTGCATTGACGAAATAATTGTAGATCATCATCTTGTAAGTACTCGGTTTGTTGATCAGAAAGAAGATATTAATGATGTCATTCTTATTGATGCGTGAAATATAATATCCTTTTCCTTTTACAGACTCTATAATTTGCCTTTTGCGCAGTTCTTTATAAGCTTTTTCAACGGTGTCCCTCGACAAAAAACATGATTCACTAAGTTCATTAATTGAAGGAATTTTTTCCCCGATCTTTATTTCCCCGCCATCGATTCCATTCAGAATAGAATCAACAATTTGTTTGTATTTAGGAACTCTGGAGTTTTCATTGATATTTATTTCGAACGTTTCAGCCATGACTTTTCGGTAAGAGAAATTATTTTAATTAAACTAAATCTAATTTGAAAAAAGATTAGTGCCAGAAGACAAGTTACAAAAATTTACATTAATTGATAAATGTCATTTATTTTTATTAAAACGTATTTAATTGTTTGATTTTTAATAGGTTTTTATTAGCGTTTTTATGACTTGTCTTTTTTGAAAATCACCAATTTCTTGACATAGAATTAAAATTGCTTTGTTTCGATTAAAAAAAAGTGATGCGGAAATTTAGTTTTGTGTATTATATTTTTGATAAATAGTAAAATATTAAATCATTTTTTACATTGTCTAAAATTTCTAAGAAACTCTAAAAATCTTAAACACAAACAAAAAAGCCTGCTCTTTTCAGAACAGACTTCAATTAATATGAATGTGAAATTTTTTAAGGCATTTTTTTGAAACCTTCAGCTTTTATTTTCCAGGTTCCATCTTTCGGGAAACCAGGGAATTGACCGGTAGAATTATCCCAGCCTTCAAGCATCATTGCAACGGTTGTTAAAACGCCACCGTTTCCTGGAAGGTAAATACGAAGACGTTTGTCTTGAAAATTATGTCCGTTTTTAAGATATGTATTGGTTTGAATATTCATAAAAAGAGCATCCAACGCTTTATTCGGAAGTCCAAGTCTTGCTGCATTCATTGCGGTCATCGGGAAATCCCAACCCCAAGTGTGCTCCCAATTCCATCTTTCCCAAACGATATCCAACGTATTTTTCATTATTTTTTTATCCAATTTCGGAGATTCAGGAACCATTCCTAATGCTCCCAAAACTGCAGGGTGATCGGTCATCCATTTTGGAAATGTGAAAGAATCTTTTGCTGATTCTGTTGACAAATAAACACCATCCTGAACCGGAAGCGGAGCTAATTTATTGATCACATCATCCCATTTTTTATCTCTTGGCTGCCCCAATCTTTCTTTCCATTGCTGGGCTACTTTCAAAGCCCAATCCCAATACGCAACTTCATAAGTTGGGTTGTATGTATCTTTCGCAGGGAAAACTTCCTGTGCAGGAATTACACCTTTCCCTAAGTTATAACGGTTTTTCTCCTTATCATACGTTGCAAAATCTGCCATAAAATCTGCCGTTGCAAAAATCAGATCTTTATATTTTTCCAATACTTTTTTATCATTGCTATTGCGGTACAAAAGTTCGGTCATATAAATGATATGCGGCTGTTCCCAGATCAAAAATGCAGCTACAGAAGACGGACTTTCGTTTCCTTCATTATCAGACATTTTAATCCAACGAACTCCTTTGTAACCTTGTCTTTCAGCTAATTTTTTAGCTTTGTCGAATGATCTGAAATAATAATCCAATTGTTTTTCCAAAATTTCAGGTCTTCCCCATAAAGCATAATGTACACCGTGCCACCAATGCATTTCTGTATGCGGTTTTCCGTACCAACTGTTGAAAGTTAAACCCGTTTCCTGTGGCGGATTGCTTCCTCCACACTGTACTTTGGTTAAATATTCTGACAAGACAACTCTTCTTTCCAATTCATTGGCTCTCGGATCTGTACTTCCTTCAAAATCAACGGCAGCACCGCTTTTCCAGAACGATTCCCAGCCTGTTGCACTTTCTTTCTCAGCATCAGCAAATAAAGCTTTTCCAGATTTTGGATTTTTAGCTGAAAATTCAACGCTTAATTCTAATTTTTTATTTTTAGAAGATGGTTCGTAAACGAAATAATGTTTTCCGGCTTCACGAAGTTTTCCTTCTGTAAAATTAAATTGAGTATAATAATCAGTGCTTTGTAATTTATGCTGAATCAGACCTTGGGTTGATTGTGAGGAAACAATTTTCGTGGTGTGATCGTTTTCATTTCCATAAAATGCAGCGTCATCTAAAAACTGCCCGGTTGGAGAAGGGTAGCGTGCAAAAACCTTCAATCTGTTTTTAGAAATCAAATCAGATTCAATTTTAACTCCAATTTTATCTGAATTTTGGAAAGAAGCAGTCCATACTTTTACAGGAGTTCCTTCCAAAGAAAATTCGCTGGTAATAATTCCGGTCCACAAATCTATTTTCTGATTAATGTTTGTGAGGTCTGAAATTTTAGCTTTCTGACCGTCTTTTTTAAGCAGTTCAATCCCGATATTTCCCAATTGCAAACGGTGTTGGTTCACCCGGAAATAATCAACAGCAGCTTTATTTCTCTCCGGTTCTTTAATCTGAACACTGTACAAAGCTTTTCTTCCGTCGTTATTGAAATCGTAAGCTCTTAAAGTTTCTTCGAATTTATAATTTTCTTTATTGGGAAAACTGTTCCAACCCCATTCGGATTGTGTCCCCAATGAAACTCCATTTTTATAATATTCAGGAAACGACTGCATTCCGGTAATATCAACCGTGTAGGCGAATTTACCGTTTCCAACCGTTAAAGTTGATAAAGTATCTGCTTTTGTGTTGACCACATTATGTCGTTGCACAACTTTTTTACGGTCGATTTTTTGAGCATTCAAGGATGAAAACCCAATGCAGAAAAGACTAAGATATATTGCTATTTTTTTCATTTTAAATTTTTAATATTAAAAAAATATTTTCTGGTTTAATTCTTTGAGATAGCGTTCCTACGGAACACATTATCTTGCTATATTTACATTTTATCTACACAGATAATGTTCGGATGGAACATTTTTTATTTATTCCGTTAAGAATAACATCTATGTAGAAAACGATTTTTATATGTTTTAGAGCGTTCCGTAGGAACGCTATCTTTTTTTACATTTAATTGATTTTTAATAAAAATTTGTGCATTCGTGGCATTAAATCTTATTTCAAAACAGTTGCGCTCATTATTCCGATCACAACATCGTTGCTTACTGCAGTTAGTTTTATAGATTTTAATTCTTTATTCGGGTCAATCGGTAAATCCAAAATCGTGGCTGCTCCGCCTTCCACAGCACGGTTGCTTACTCCTTTAATTTCTGAATATTTACTTAAACTTCCTCCTTTATACAATTCTCCGGTTTTTAGTTTTACTCTGTACGGAATTTTGTCATCCGGAATTTCAAACGCAAAATTATCATCAAACAAATCCTGCTCAATCGGCCACCAGTTGGTTGGATTTTTCAACTCTAATTCTGTATTTGAACCATCAGAATATTGAACCGTAATTTTTCCATTAATGATTTGCGATTGCATTGGATTGGTAGAACCTGCCAAAAGGAAATATATTTTTTTACCTGTTCCATTTAATGGAATTTCAACAGCATTCGGATAATTATCCCATTGACTTGCAAAAACAATATTTTTATCTTTATTATCAATTAAAAACGGAATTCCTAAAAATTCAAGTTTTCCATTTTTACGATTTACCATCAATCCACTGTCGTCAATCTGAGTAGTTGCCAAAGGATAACACCAGTTCCCGATTCCTTGCCACGGAAGTTGTAGGGTAGGAACGGTTGGTCTTGGCGAAAGATATTTTTGATCGAAAATTTGGCTTACTCGGTCGTTGTATTTTGATGCTAATGAAATGGTATTAAATTCACTTTTATTTTCAATTTCCCAATCTATGATTTCAACATTTTGCTTAATTCCATTGTAATCTAATTCTAAGTAATTAGTTCCTTTGCTTAAAATATTTGTCGGAATTTCAATGGTTGAAGTCTGATTTTTAGCAATTGAAAATGTTTTATTCAAACCATTAACAGTCAGTTTTCCATTATAATCTTTCGATGATTTATTTTGAATCTGAAGTTTCTTATTTACCCATTTTGTTTGCAAAGGATGTTGAATATCAACATTCACAGGTTGCCACCATTTGGTTCCGTTTTGCTCAAACTGAACAAAAAAAGTTCCTTTTCTTTCTTCTTTAACCAACTCGAATTGGTTACCATTTTTGGTTTTTATCAATTCCTGTGGATCATTGACTTGAAGTATTTTCTTTTTTGAATCAAAATTAAGCTGCAGATTTTCAGAAAGATAATTAATGTAATCTGTCTTTTCAATTTTTAATTCCTGTCCGGAATAGGCGATTTCTATATTAAATTCTTTTCCGATTGGTGTTTCAAACTGAATAAAAGGCTGCAAAATGGAATTGGGTTTGATTTTCCAATCTACTTTTTTACCATTTACTTTTACGGATTTTATTTCGGTATGGTTTACCGGAATTTGCATTTGAAGCGTAACTGATTTTTGGTTATTTGATTTAAACCAAAACGTTGATTTCTTCGAGGTTCTATTAAATTTATATTCCCAATCCTGAACTTTTAGCTCTGCAAAATTCCATTCTTTCGGGAATCCCGGTTTGATACTGATTTTATTCTCCAACAAATTTGGATAAACCCCAAAAAGTCCTTCCGTTAAAGTTCTTGCAGCAACACCAATTGGGTCGGCGAAATCTCGGTACAATTCACCTCGAAATGCGTCGTAATGTGATAATTGCTCAAAATTTCCGGGACTTATCCCGTAATACATACTTTCGGTAATATTTCCTTTCCAAAGCAGGTATGCATCTTCATTTCTTCCGGCCTGCCAATATGCTAAAGCGGTTTGTAAATTCTCCGCCAAAGTGACATTGTTAATAGACCAAGTATATGGTTGCCAATTTGTTGTTGCTAATGTGTAATAGTTTTTGGAATCTTCGCCTTTTACTTTTACAGGAATGTGAGGAATTTGATTTCTAATGTATTGTGTGTTTTGATAATCCTCAAATTCATTCAGAATATAGGCATCCGAAACGTGATAAATAGACCAAATCCCCGGCTTGTCGTGAAGGATTTGATTGCCTAAAGCATCTTTGAATTCAGCGAAATAACCGTTCTTTTTAATCCAAAGTTGGTTTTTCATTGCCTTTAAAATTGCATCGGCTTCTTTTTCATAGGGAGCAGAATCTTCGCCAATAATTTTCGCTAGTTTCGCCATTTCGCGGTTGGCTCTGTAATTATATGCTGAAGTATGGGTCACTTTTCCACCCGAATATTGCAATCCGTCACTTGCCCAAATCGCCGCATACGCATCATAAAGATCGCCACGTTTGAAATTTCTTTTTTCCCAATCCATATGACGAACCATCGTCGGCCACATTTTTTTAAGAAATTCTTTATCTCCTGTATAATTGAAATGCGAAAACATTTGATCAAAGAAAACCAAATTCATATCATAATGATGTGGCTTTGAATTATCATTCGGATTCCTCGAAATATATCCGTTTGAAAACACCGAAGTTCCCATCTTTTCTGCGTGTCTCGCTAAATGTAAAAGTGTATCCATCTCAACAGGCGCAAAATCTGGTTTTAAAACCTGAGAGTTAGAATAGCTTTCAAAATGTTCTTTCGCCCTGTCGTGCCAACTCAAAACGTCAGCTGCGTAAGCTCCACGCCAAGCATTGAGTCTCATTCTCCACGCAACGGCGCCGTGAAGAAAGGTCGGGCTTTCCCAAACTCCGTCTGCAGCAACTGCTAAATTAGCTCCGAAATTATTTAAATCTGAATCCGGAGTTTTTAGTTGAATCCTGTTGGTTAATGTTAAACGTGATTGTTCAGCTTTATTAAAAATATCGGCAAGCTTTTCATCAGATAAATTAGAACTTGAATTTCCTTTGGCTATTTGAATATAAACCGGATTTTTTTGCGCTGAATAGCCAGCGTAAACAATAGGGGATTTTTCTGCTTTATTTTGTGTGAAATAAGACAGATTATCTAACGTTTTTGCATCTGTTAATTGTAATGAACTAACGTTTGAAAAATTTCCGTTAATAGTCTGAGTTTCCTTTTTTTTATTGAAATAAGAAAGCTGGAATTGGTTTTTATTGATTTGAAACTGATTGCCTTCACAATATTCGGGAAGCAGGTAAAATCCTGATTCAGGATCTGCACCGATGTCGCCATTTCTGCTGAATGTTTTTCCGCTTGCGCCACCATAAACCGCATAGATTTTTGTATTGGAATCTATAGTTGAAGTTTCCATTTTTAAAACTAAACCTTCTTCTTTTGATTGTGCTAAAACAGTTAATTTTAAACTTCCATTTCCAAGAATAGGATCTTTGATTTCATACAACATTGAGCCCGGTCGGTAACGAGTTTCAATTTTATCAGCGTTAATCAGTTTTTTAATTGAATTTCCTTTTTGGATGACAAACTGAAGATTGCCACCCATTCCCGGAAGATACAGTGCGAATTCAGGTAAATCTCCTGCTTCAACACGGGAAGCACGGTTATCGCCATACAAAGCACGGTTGAATCTGTATTTTCCGTTGACCAATAAAAAATCGCCTTTGTCTTCTTTATAATGCAGTTCACGCTCGTTATTCTGCCAATGTTTAGACTGGGAAAACGAATGTGAGAATGCCGATAAAACAATCAGTCCGGCGAAAATGGTTTTTCTTCGCATTTTATGGTTTTAACTCGGTTAAAGGTTGTCCGTTAACAGTCACATTTTTTAAGGTCACATTTTTCAGGAAATTTACTTTGTAAGGAATCTGAACACCTGTCATTTTAGCATTGATCATCGTGAAATCCGTTACCGGAGAAGATTCGTAAGCATCAGAAAGAACAGCATATTTTCCACCTTTCTCAACCTGTAAATTTTCTACCCAAATATTTCTGATCGTCGGAATATGATTTCCGGGTTTTTCATAATGCATATTAAAGCGAACTGCTGCTTCTTTGTAAGCGCCGACTTTTGTATTGTAGAAAAATACATTTTCAATAGTTCCGCCACGGCTTGAGCTGGTTTTAATTCTTAAAGCTCGGTCAAGATTTTTACTGTCCATTACATTTCCGATGGCATAAATATTTCTTGCTCCGCCCGCAATTTCGCTTCCAATAACAACACCGCCGTGACCGTCTTTCATTTCACAGTTTTCAATAATATGATTTTCAGCAGGTCTTCCGATGTCTCTTCCGTCCTCATCTCTTCCTGATTTGATGGCGATACAGTCGTCTCCGGTATCAAAATAAGAATCTTTAATCCAGACGTTTTTACAAGCTTCAGGATCGAAACCGTCATTGTTTGGTCCGTGACTGATTACTTTTACTCTTTCAATCAAAACATTTTCACACAAAACAGGATTCAAATTCCACATTGGAGAGTTTTTTACAAGAACATCTGCCATATAAAAGTTTTTAGACTTGTAAGGCTGAACGAAATTTGGTCTTAAATACCATCCATCCCCGAAAATTCTTTCTCTTGCAGGTTTTCTTTGCGCCATATATTCGTGAAGTTTTGCACGGGCAGGATTTTGCCTTCCCGGACGAGAAGTATTGTATCCATATTTTGTTGCACCACACCAAAACCACCAGTTATCATTATCAGAATCTCCATCTAATGTTCCTTTTCCGGTTACGGCAATGTTTTCTTCTTCGTAGGCATAAATTAAAGAAGAGTAATTCATACATTCCATACCTTCCCAACGTGTGAAAACAATAGGGTAGTCGTTGCTATCTTGGCTGAATAAAATAGTAGAACCGTCACTTACGTAAAGATTCACATTAGATTTTAAATAAATAGCACCCGTAAGGAAAACTCCTTTTGGAACAACAACTCTTCCTCCACCTTCTGCATTACATTTTTCAATAGCTTTCTTAAAGGCTTCGGTATTTTTTGTTTTTCCGTCACCAACAGCTCCGAAATCAGTTATCAGATAATCAACTTTTCTGAATTCAGGTTTTTTGATTTGCTTCTTTAAAGCTTTAATTTCTTTTAAAGGCTGCTTTGCGGAAGTCCAAGGTTTGTATTGTGCCGATGCATTGATCGATAGGATAAATACAAAAATGAATAAAAAGTATTTTTTCATAATTCTAGAGAATTGTAAGTTTATAAGGCTGATCTTTTGAATTGTTTTCTTTCTAATCGCAATCTAAAATAATTGAAATTAAAAATTGTCCTGCACTGTCCGTTATTTTATTTTTTATGTAAACGATTGCATTGTTTTAATTTATAAATGTAAAATTAAACGAAGAATTACTTATTTATAGGCGCAAAAAAAGAGAAGTAACGATGTTATTTCTCTTTTATATATTTAAAAGTATTATAAAAATTTAAAGCTGATTTACATCTAAAATTTATAAACAAAAGCATTGATATTCATTCCTGCACCGACTGATGCGAATAAAACAATGTCGTTTTCTTTGATAGAATGTGAAGCCAGTTCATCATTTAAAATCATAGTCAATAATGATGGGATTGTTGCAACGCTGCTGTTTCCAAGTTTACTGATCACCATCGGCATAATACCTGCCGGCGGAGGAGTATCATATAATTGATAGAATCGGTTGACAATTGCTTCGTCCATCTTTTCGTTTGCCTGATGTATGATAATTTTATCCAGCTGATCTATTGAATAGCCACTTTGATCAAAGCATTTTTTCATAGCATCCGGAACATTGATGAGAGCAAATTCATAGATTTTTCTACCATCCATCTTGATGTATCTTGTATCCGGGCAACTATCATTGTTATATGACTTACCAAAATTTAAGAAATCTTTCTCATTTAATGTGTGAGATGCAGATACGTGAGATTTTATACCAGAATCGTCATCATTATCATTGGCCTCCAGAATAACTGCTCCTGCTCCGTCTGCATAGATCATACTGTCTCTGTCGTGTTCATCAACAACTCTTGAAAGTGTTTCTGCACCGATAACCAAACATCTTTTTGCAATACCAGATTTGATAAATGCATTAGCCTGAATAACGCCTTCAATCCAGCCGGGGCATCCAAATAACAAATCATAACCAACGCAGAAATTATTTTTGATCTGCAATAAATTTTTAACTCTTGAAGCAAGACTCGGAACAGCGTCTGACTGTATGGTACCGAATTTTACATCGCCAAAATTGTGAGCGAAAATAATATAGTCTAAAGTTTCAGGATCAATTTTTGAATTTTCTATTGCATTCTTTGCCGCGATAAACCCTAAATCAGAAGTTACCTGATCATTGCTCGCATATCTTCTTTCTTCAATCCCTGTAATTTTTTTTAGCTTACTGGTAATTAAAGAATTATCATCTTTTAGATTTTCTCCCTGTTCATTAAGGAAAACATGCTTATCGAAAAACAGATTGGTAATGGTTTCTGATGGTATGTAGTTCCCTACACCTATAATTTTACTTTTCATATTGCGGGTATCTCATTGTTGAGATCAATAAAATATTATGAATAAATTAATATTTTTATACTAAAGGTAGTTTTTTAATGGCGAAAGATACTATAAAAAATAATTTATTACAACGATTTAACATTCGATACATACAAAATTATCCTGTTGAATGACATAAACAGAATGAAAAATATCCTTCAACGACCCGTAAATAACTGTGTAAAAATGCAGTATGCTGTTTTAATAATATTAAATGAAAAAAATCATGTTAAGTTTAAATGCTTGAGTCTCATTTTTTTACTATTTTCAATTTCTCTTCAAATATCTATAATAAACTTTTAGTGATTTAATTATTAAAAGTTTTTTTATTTACTTTTTTATCTTTCACTTTAATTATGAAATCCGGAACAACTGCCATTTCTCCAGCTTTCACATTAATATCAAAGCTTTTGGTTTCACAATATGTGTTTGCAGGAAGGGTAGATTCATCAATAGCAATTGTATAAGTACCGGTTGGTAAAAAAGAATTGAATTTTCCTTCATCGTCGCTTCCTATTGTTTGTACGATATCGTTTTGTTTAATAATTTTAAATGCCACCGAAGAAGCTCTGTGCTCAAAATCAAGAGCAGTTTTTGAATTGTAATCAAAAAATATTTTGCCCTGAACTGTTCCGTTTTGATGAAGCGGAATATTTAAAGGATATGAGTAAGAATCAACAGTAAAATCATATTCATCATAATACCAGCCTTGCTGAATAAATTGTTTTAAGCTAAATTTTCCGAATGGTACATTTTTATAAAGTGCAGTTCCGTCTTCAGTAGTTTTTAATGCTATATTATTGATATTGATAATATAATCGTGCGCAGGTTTTTCTCCCATATCAAAAACATTGTTGTTGTTTTCGTCATAAAAGGCAAATACCTGTATTTTTCCTTTTTTATCAGGACTTAGTACTGTATTTCTGAAATTTAACGTTAAACCAACTTCAAATGTCAGAATATTATTGGACAAAACTCCAACAGAATAATTATACCACGACGAATTCATAAATGCAGTGAAATTTTTACCGAGATACTTTGCATTTAAAAAAGCAGAAGGCGATTTGCCGTAGATTACATCATCTACATACGACAATCCCGTACTCAGATTCACTTTGTCTTTGATGAAATTATCATTATAGAAAAGTGAAACGGTGAGTTTTTTATAATCGGTATTTGCTGCTGCTAAATGAGAAAATGCATATTCGGATAAATAGTAACTTCCAGATTGGTAAATGGCATTGATATTAAAGTTTTTAAAACTGTAGTTTCCATTCAGTTTCATTTGAAAATTCTGCTCGTCATCAAGTGGATATTTTACAATTCCTGTTTCGAAGGCAAATACTGCAGATTGTCTGGTTTTGTAATTTGACCACGAAATTTGTTCTACAATTCGGTGCGCCGTTAAATCCCGCAATTGACTATTTTCCCAGCTTCCAAAAAAATTATTGTAGCTGTTTGAGTTTTCATTCTGAAACTGATAAAAAAGTCCAAAACTAAAGTCTTTTACTCTTGGAAATTTTGTTCCTATCTCAATTCTAGTGTTTTCAGAAACCTGGGGTCTGTCGAAAAAGTAGTATTTTGGTGAGAAGTTGGAGAATATAACATTACCAAAAAAGTTGTAATTTTTGTAATTCTTTGATATATTCTGCTGCAGAAGCAAACTTCCACGTCGGTTTCCCGGGTAATATCCTGTACTGAAAAAATAGTTTCCGTTCAGATTATAGTCATTAATCGCACCAATATAATTAGATTCTGCCGACATCGACGGTTTTGTAATATCCTGAGATTCATAAGAACTTAAACCTGCATTTATCTTGGCATTCATACTCCAGACTTTATCAAAAGCATAAGTAGCTTCTGTACCCAAAATATTGTGCTTACTTTTCTCAAAAGGGTCGTAACGGTAAATGTAGGCTGCAGAAATATTTCTTGAGCTGTTGTCGGCGTTAAGCGTTCCTTTGGCAAAAAAACCGTAACCATTTTTTAAAAAACTGTTTTTTTCAACAAGATTAAAGTTTTGATCGACAAAACCGATCTCCAGTTTGGTGTCTTTTGCAAAAGTACGACTGTATTCCACACCTCTTCCTACCAGAGTCATCTCTAAAAGCTTATTGACACTTCCAATGGTGTACTGATTTTTACCCTGCTGCAGAACTACATTAGTATTGGTTACCAAAGGCTGTTGCTGGCTGTTTAGAAAAGCAATATTTCCTCTTATAAAAAGGAATCCGGAAGGTAGATTAAAACCTCCTGAACCAATCAATTGATACATATCAATATTATCTCCTACCTTTCTGTATGATGTGGTAATTTGATTTTTTGTCTCCTCAGCAAAATTATTGAATTGCGGATCCTGATATTTCTGAACACTCGAAATATTCTGTACAAAAACAGTCGCCGTATTGAATATTTCTTTGTCGGGATTTCTGAAACCCGAAATGTTGATAGAAAAGTTGGACAGTCTTGACAAACCTTTTGAAGGCTGATAAATAAATGTAAAAGTAGAATCTTTTTTTACATTGATAATGGCTTGTTGCTCTAAAAATTGATTTCCATTTTCAGGATCAGGAATTTTGCAAACCAAAGTAATATCCTGAGATATATTTCCCGAGTTACTCACCCTTACTTTTACCGATATAGGTTCCAGGCTGGAAGATCTGTAAATAGGAGCATTCAGTAGAGATAAATTCAGGTCATTATTTACCTCAATCACATGTTCTTTTATTCTTTCGGTAATAAAAACGCCAAGTTGATCAAACAATCTGACTTTTATGGGCGAAGATCCTGCTTTAGCATCAGATTCTACAATGATTCGTACAGGTAAATATTTTTTTTCGTTGGGCTTAAGTTCTATTAAAGGTTCTTCACCGGAGATTACTTTAAACCCTTTTGGGCATACAAACTGTGTTTTTCCGCTGAAATTATTAGAACTATGATTCTGAATAGCAACAACAAGATTTAAAAGCCTCGAACGTGATGGCGAATTTCCCTGCTCGATCTCCATAGTGACATTAGATTCAGTTTTTTGTGCATTTATAAAAATACTACTGAATAAAACGATAAATAGGGTGAACAAAAATCTTCTGCTGAAAAAAGGCATCATTTAAAATTTATTGAGGAGTAATTTCGTACTGTAATGTTGTAGAATACTCGGTAGGCTTAGCATTAATTAATTGCTCATCTTGTGGCAATGTAAAATATTTGATGTCGTAGTTGTAGATGGTACTTTGGGATGCATTTCCCTTTGCAAGCGTTTGATTTGCAGTGCTCAAAGTTATCGGGAAAACAGTCTGATTACTTTGTCCAAGAGGTTGCAGAGTAAGATGCACTGCTCCCACAGGAATAGAATAATTACCTGTGTTTGATTGCAGATGACTTTGTAATGATCTTACTTTAATCTGGAAGTTGGTGTTTGTATTGATCTGCAAACCGCTCGGATAAACAACGCTGGTTCCGTTGTTGTAATCCTGCATGCTATTAAACTCAAGCAAGCTGTTTGCGGCATTCATGTTTATTTTTAAAGACATTTCCCGCGTTACTGGTGGTGTTCCCGTCAAATTGGCAATGTGAAAATCAAAAGTATGATTTACTTTTCCTATCACATTATTGTATTGATCATATGCTGTAAATTCTACAGGAGCTACAAACCTTGTCCACGCCGGATATGTTCCCAAATAAGCGCCACCCATTATCGTAATACCGTATTTAAGCTGAAGGTTGTAATAGCCATTGGGTGTAGAAGGCATATTGTATAAAGGAGCATTGGATTGAGGAACCAAAAAGACTTCTGCATTTTCCTGTAAAAATACATTTGGTGGTACTCCTATTTGTGCTAGTGATGGAGTAGGGTTAGGGTATGCCTGCCCGACTGAGGAGATGGGCTGAAAGGATATTTTATTGCCAGGAATGGTGTATTGGCCGTCTGTAGAAGTTATGGGCTGTTTCAGGTTTGCTGAAAGTTTCCAATAAGGCATGTTTAAATTGCCATTGGCTGCAAAGGTAACCGTATAGGCATCGGGATTATTGTTTCCGTTGTAAGAATTTACCTGCAAATAGCTGTTCGTCCATGAAGTGAATGAAACCTGAGCATTAAACAGCATGGAAATTGTGATGAAGAAAGTGATTAATACCTTACTCATAATTAAAATTCAGTTCTCCCATTTCTAACGTCTCATTATCTCCGTAATCAATCAAAACAGATACATTATATGAGCCTTTTTCAGTTAAATCTTGTACCGGAATGGTTACCTTACGGATGTTTCCGGGGAGTGTATAAAAAACAATTGGCTCTACCGTAATTTTTTTACCTGTGTTTGTATTGATAATATCTGTTATGATTTTTCCGTCAGTCCAGATCTCCGATTGGTTTTCAAAAGTAATATTTAATAGCTTTTTTGAGCTGTCAAATTTTAAATCTTGAATTTCAATTTTTCTTTTTATTGGTTCCAGTGTTCTATGAAATATTTTGATTCCGGAACGAATGCTTACTTTAATTTTTGCTCCTTTGTTGTCTACATCGTCCACAGGATTCATTTGGCTGACAAATAGTACTGCTGTATGTGCAGAAAGTTTGTCTTGGTTTACTTTTGGTGAAGTAAGGGTTACCTCCAGTTCTTTTCTCTCTCCGGGAGCCAGACTGAAGTAGTTATCATCTTTTTTGATATTGATCCAGCTTGCACAAGAGTTTTTCAACGCGCCGGCTGCATACATCATATTTTCACCTTTTTCATCATAATCCCAATCACCTAAGCTAACCGCAAGGTCTAAAGTGTTTTTTGCACTCACATTGGTAACCGTTATTTTTTGCGTATTACTAGATCCCGCAGCAGACTCAAAATATACTCTAGGTGGAGAAACCGAAATACCTGTCTGTGCACTGATTTGTATCATCAGAAATAAGAAAAGTAAGGTGATTTTGTTCATGATGGTATTTTTAATTACATAAAAAGTGTCACAAAGAATTGTGACACTACAATATCATAATGAGTGTAGTTTGTTATTGACTAACAATCGTATACGTTAATTCTGTTGTATATAGAGTAGGATCTTGACCTGCAATATAATTGTTTATGTAAGCATTTGCTCCAGCTCCTTTATATGCAATGTTGATTTTTTTGTTAACTCCACCACTTGTTGAAGTTACCAAAGTGCTTTCACTTCCACTTAGCTGCACGTCTTGAGAGTATTGAGCTCCGTTTAAAACATCTGAACCTGCTGAAGCTTTTATTAGAATAGTATTTGTAGCGATACTTTTTCCTCCGTTCTGCATTGCAGCATTACTAGCTTTTACTTTAACCTGGAAACCACCAGTACTGTAAATGTTTAAGTGATCTGGATTTTCTGATGTTACACCGTTTTGATAATCATCTTTTGTGACGTACTCTAAGTTAACTACTTTTTGGGAAGTGTTTACTACTAGCGTTTGAATGGGCTTTAATCTAACGTTTAATGTTACGTTTTGAGCGTTAGCTGTTGCGAAAGCAAGTAATCCTGCTGCCGACAATAAAAATTGTTTCATAATATCAATCAGTTTTATTTTAGATATGTATATCTATTCTTTTCGAGTGCAAAGATATGTACCATCTAGAGATTGGGATTTGCAAAAACACGCTTATTTTTTGTAAATTTTTACACAAATGAGTATGTTTTGCAATAATTGATATAATGAAAACTATTTTTAATACGAATATGTGATTAGAAACTTGTTCTTACAGAGTTGTAAGCACGATTACGTCGTTTTTTTAAAACAGGTAACCGGATCCATTGATTTTATTCAATACATCCAGTTACCATTGAAAACTGATGATGAAAAGTTTATTAATATGATGAATGTGTCGATTGAAAAGAATAAATATAATACTAATAATACTTTGTGATTTGATGTTCTTCGTTATTTTCTGATATGATAATTTTTATGTTGTTCTATTTAATACTGCAAATCTAGTCAGTATATATACGTAATACAATTTACTGTGGGTTTGATTTAATAATTTTTACGTAAAAATTTATAAATTATTACATGAAAAATATGTGCAACTTATTAATAATTAGATATTTATATTTTTTACTTTACAAAGTTCATACAAACAAAATTTGCTCTAAAAAATAGAGCAAAAAATGGTATAAAAATAGAAATTGACAGACTTAAAAAGTCATTTCCCGCATATCGGAAGGTTTTTTTCCACTGTGTTTTTTTACAAAATTGGTGAAGTTACCTTCATCTTTAAATCCTAAATCAAATGCAATTTCAGATAAAGTTTTATTTGAAAATTTGATAGCTTTCTCACATTCAAATTTTACTTTTTCTATAATCATTTGCTTCGCAGATTTACCATAAACAAATTCTGTCATGTCGGTAAGTCTACGACTGGAAACCCTCAGTTCGCTTGCATAATGAGAAACTTTTTTTTCTGTTTTGTAATCTCTATGAAGAATCACAGTAAAACGATTAACTAAACTTACAGATTCCAACTGTTCTTTTGGATCGTTTTTGTGATCAATATGCAAATGAGCATCAAGAATTAAACTTTCTATTGCATTATGTGCCGCAGCAAAATAGATGTTTTTTTCATCAATTGCTGAAAATATTTTCAGCCTTTCTATTAAGATTATTTTATTGTATTCGGTATTTCCAAAATATGGCGCAACAAAAATGTGAGATTTACTGTTGAAAAAAATATTTGAATTGAGATATATGCTGTCTTTTGATGTCTTATCAAAAAATTCTTTAGAAAAAACAATGGCGTAAATTTCTTTACCTAATGCATTTCCAAATTCTACATTTTTTTGAGGACCAATAAAAACAGAGTTTCCACCGGGAATCTGATAAGGTTTATGCTCAACTGTTATATTGAGATCTTCGGCGACCAAATAAATAGCAAAATATTCTAATGTATTGAATTTTCTTGAAAAATTATTGCGTTTTATAATATCAGAAACGAGATTAATACTGAAGCCATTTTTTTTTAATTCATCGAATATTTGATTCATTGCCTAATTTGTGTTTATGAATGAATATATTCGTCAAAAATAAGTATTAGTTGGGTATAATTATCACTTTATTTTATGATTTTATTACAAATTTTCAAAAAAAATAGAAAAGTGGTCTGATTATGTCATTTTAGCTTTGCTGAAAAATTAATTTTCCTTTATTTCATCATATATGTAGCTATTTTGATACAAATTAATTTCATTACTAATAATCGTCTTTTTATATTCTGAAATCTCAAATGATCAGCGGTTAAATAATGAATAGTTGAAAAGTGCAAATTATTTTTTTGAGAAATGGACATAGTACCTTAAATACTATGTTAAGTGAGGAAGTCTCTATGATATTAACTGTTAAATGTAGTTTTAATGACGATATTTTTTATTTTTTATGTTTTGATGAAATATTTTCATTTATATATGTCAAAAAAAACCTCTACAATTAGGCTGGAATAGTCTGAAACCATATATTTGCAGCCTAAATTTTATAGACATGAAAGAACTTATCGAAAAAATCAACGCAGAATTTGAAGCGTTCACAACAGAAGCTAACCAACAAGTTGAAAAAGGAAACAAGGCAGCTGGAACCAGAGCTCGTAAATCAGCTCTTGAACTAAGCAAATTGTTCAAAGATTTCAGAAAAGTTTCTGTTGAAGAATCTAAAAAATAATAAGTAAGCCGGCTGATTCAGTCGGCTTATTTTTTTTAAAATATATTTTTCTTACTGATTTTTGGCTTCGTATTCATAATGGTCTGGTAAGATGATGTAAATGCCGAAAGGCTTTTGTATCCCACTTTGTAAGCAATTTCGCTTAACGTGAACTGATTACAATCAATCAATTCTATACTTTTAAGAATTTTGATCAGTTGTACATATTTCTTTACACTTATTCCGGTTTCCTGTTTAAAGATGCGCTGAAGGCTTCTTGAAGAAAGATTTGCAATCTCTGCAAGTTCTTCAATACTATGATTATGCTGATAATTTTGATTAATAAACTGGCAGACTTCAAGTAATCTTTTATCTGAAGGCAGCGGAATTTGTAATGCATTATTTTCATCACAAAAATGAGGAAGGCTAATCAGTAGTGCATTCATAAAAGCTTCCTGCTCATTATTTTCTGCAGTTTCTTTATTCCATTTTTTGGCATATAATATCATCTCTTTCAACACCGGCGGCGCTGGGAAAACATGTATTTGACTATAAAAATAATCTTCAGGAATATTTTTAAAAAGACTTACCATCAATTTTACGGTTTCGGCTTCGGAAGTTATTTTATGTTTTTGCAATGACGGAACCCAAATCACATGATTCTGCGGAACGAGATATATTTTATTGTTAATGTGAAAATATTGATAACCTTCTTTCACAAAAGTGAGCTGTGCCCGCTGATGAAGATGTTCGTAATCATCATGTTGCCAATTTTCTTCGTACCAGATGTAAGCGTCTTTTTCTAATGAATCATCAAAAAATCCATTTTCCTTTTCGGTAAGACTGCATTTAGATTTGGCGCTTTGCATAAAGTTTTTGGCAAAATTAATAAAAATGACAGTACTAAATTTGCATAATCATAAATAATTTACATGAAGACATTCAATAGATTTTTAGTAATTTTCATTTTAACGATAATTTCACATACGATGACGGCTCAAAATAATAAAGCAAAAGTATTGGTGCTCATCCATTCTGATAATGGCGGTACGTACGAATTGGCAAAGCAGATTTCAAAAGGAATTGAAAGCAATGGAAATGTGCAACCTATTATCAAACAGGTAAAATCATCAAATAATACAATTTTAAAAGATATTCCGGTGGCTTCAGTGGAAGAATTAAGTTCTTATGACGGAATCGCTTTTGGCTCACCCGTTTATTTTGGAAACATCAGTACAGGAATGAGTGAGTTTCTTTCGGAAACTGTGAATTTGTGGACGAATCACGCATTGGAAGGAATGCCGGCAACAGTCTTTATGTCTGCAGGAAGTGGAGCAGGAAATGAACTGGCCGTTCAGGCTTTTTGGAATACGCTTTCTGTTCACGGAATGGTTTTGGTTTCAAATGGAATTCGTGGTGTTGAAAAAATAGATAAAAATATTCCGCAGGGAAATACGGTTTTGGGAGTTACAAGTCTCGCTTCGGTTAAAAATGTAGAAAGACCAAGTTCCGGTGAAAAAGAAATTGCTTTTGAGCAGGGAAAGAATTTCGCAAAAGTTGTGTTTGCTTTAAAAGGAACTTTTCACAAAAATTCTGAAATTAAAATTTCACAAAACAAAAACATCGATAAAGTTTTAGAAGAAAAAAAGATTGTTCTTCCCAATGTTCCGAAACCGGCAGGAAATTATCAGCCTTTCGTAAGATCGGGGAATTTGGTTTTCATCAATCAGGTTGCGCTGAAAGACGGAAAGATTTTATATCCCGGAAAATTAGGAGTTTCGGTGGATGAAAATCAAGTGAAAGAAGCGACTAAACAAACAATGCTGAATGTGTTGGCTGTATTGAAAGACGCTGTGAATGGAGATTTAGATAAAGTGAAAAAAGTGGTGCAGCTCACCGGAATCTTCAATACGAAAGATGATTATACCAAACATGCTGATTTGATGAATGTTGCTTCAGACCTTGCTGTAGAAGTTTTTGCTGAAAAAGGAAAGCATGCAAGAGCCACGTTTGGTGCTTCTTCGGTTCCTGTAAATTCTTCTGTAGAAATTCAGGCAATTTTTGAAGTTGAATAACTTAAAACCGTTAAAGAAATTTAAATATTCACAAATAATATTAAATAAATCATTCATTGTAGAATTCTATTCTTTTTTGAATTTATATTTGTTCCGCTAATAACCAATAGCGGAACTTTTATTATGAAACATATTTCCTTTTTATTTGTTTTATTTTCTGCACTTTTCTCAGCACAAAAATTACAGGTTGTAGATGCTGAAAACGGAAAACCAATTGCCAATGCACGAATTATTTTAACCGACCAATTGCTTTATACCAACGAAGATGGTTTTGCGCCTGTCGTTGAGAATTCTAAAGATTTTGAAGTGTCTGCGTCGGGCTTTAAGAAAGAGAATTTTAAAAACTTCAGTTCTGTCATTAAGCTTGAACCTGTTTTTAAAAATATTGAAGAAGTAAAAATCATTAATGTAGACATCAAGAAGATTATTGAAGATTTGCATAAGAATTATAATAAAAGATATTTTGACAAGCCATCACTCTATGATATTACTTTTAAATCTAAAAGTTTTAATAATGATAGCCTGTTTTTTATGGTAATTGCTGAAGCTAAATTGTGGACTAAAAGCAATTCTTACAATTTTAGAGATGGATTTAAGAAGAATTATGACGAAATATTACAGATACAGCTTAATAATGTAAAATATAAAAAAAATAGCTCGAAAGGTGTTTTTAATGTCAAAACAAATGAGTTTGAACACGCAAGTATGGGCGATTATTTTTTTAGTTTTGAAATTTATCGCTTGTTAGCAAATATGAATATTAAAAATTCAAAAATTACCGGTCGACTGATTTCAGAAGATAATGATAATCAGGTTATTTATGTAAAAGTACAATCTGAAAGAGGAATAGATGTATCGGGTGAAATTACTTATAATAAAATAGATAAAGTAATAACGTTATATGATTTAAATTATCAGCAGGAAAATTTTCCTGTTTATAAAAGAACCAATAAAGATGGGGTAGAATTTGATTATCAGCTTGGAAATGCAAGAGTACTTTTTGATTTTTATAAAAAGAACGGAAGCTACATTCCTGCGTCTAAAAAAATTACTGGCGAAAAGTTCTTTGTAAGCTATGATGGTAAAAAGGATGAGAGAAGTTTTACTACAGAAATGGTCTACAACACGTTTACAAAATCTGATAAAAAGGGATTAGACCCAAAAGTAGATTTCAATAAAAGTATCTGGGAAAATGTTCCGGTGAAAGAAGATAAAGAGGCGACTATTTTACTATCAAAAGAAGAACAGGAATTTATCAATCAAAAATAATATACTATGAAAAATATACTTTTATCAGCTTTTATCTTGTCGGGTTTCTTATCTAAAGCGCAAACGCACCGTTTCATTTATGATGTAGAATACAAGAAAGATTCTATTCAAAACAGCATTACTAAAGAAAATTATCATCTCGATATTGAATCTAAAATTGTAAAATATTATCCACGTGATTTTTATATTGGTGATTCCTTAGTAACAAACAATCTTCCGATTACGGACGGGTCGAAATTTAATACGTCTCATATTATTACTCATCAATTGGGTTCGGCAGATTACAATTATTATGATGTTTTGGAAAATGTTGTTTTAAAACTTTCATCTAAAAATGCCCAAAACTGGAAGCTTACCAACGAAAAAAAGAAAGTGAAAGATTTGAATATGCAAAAAGCGACGACGAATTGGGGTGGAAGAAATTGGACGGCGTGGTTTACGCCAGACATTCCTTTTCAGGAAGGTCCTTACAAATTTCACGGACTTCCCGGTTTGATTACAGAATTGTATGATGATAAAAACAATTACAAATTTGAATTGGTAAAAACTCAGAAAATTGCCAATCCACAAGGGAATATGTACATCGATTATATGTTGGGAAGCAGTGTTGCTGTAGATGAGACAAAATATAAAGATTCTAAGTTAAAATATTACGATTCCCCTGTCAATTATTTAAGAAATGCAACTCAGCAAACCCGTTCGAATGAAGAATTTTTTCTAAATGATGGAACTAAAGTCGGGCAAAACAATTCCCGTGAAGTCAATGAAAGATTAAAGGAAAAAATCAGAAAATATAATAATCCGATAGAGCTGGATAAAGCGATAAAATATTCATTATAAAAGTAAAAAGTAAAAAGTAAAAAGTAAAAAGTAAAAAGTAAAAAGTAAAAAGTAAAAAGTTTGCCTTAAATTCTAATAAAGTAATTTATAATTTTAGATCTGTGCAAATCTGTGTAATCTGTGGGAGAAAATAAAAATTCATTTTCCACTGATCATACGTGTTTGCATAATTTTTTATTTTTAATAGAAGGTTTTAAGAATTTTAATTTTCGTTAAATAACTTTATCTTTATGCCAATCAATAAAAGTATGAAGATAAACACCTTTTTTGCAGTTCCTGCAGTAGTTTTGGCGAGTCAGTTCGTCAATGCACAATCAACCACTCAGAAATTAAATCCCATTGTTGAAAGTTTTGTCAACGAAACCAATAATCATTCTCAGTTAGAAGATATGGCATTCGAATTATTAGACGGTATCGGTCCGCGTTTGGTCGGAACTCCGGAAATGCAGAAATCTAATGAATGGACTGCCAATAAATTAAAATCTTGGGGCATTGATGCTACTTTACAGCAATTCGGAACCTGGAAAGGCTGGCAAAGAGGAACTACACATGTAGATATGGTGTATCCACGTGTAAAATCTCTTTCTGCAACGCAATTAGCATGGAGCCCTTCAACGAAAAAAGCAGTTGAAGCAGAAGTAATTGTTCTTCCTAAAGTTTCTTCAAAAGCAGAATTCGATCAATGGCTTCCTTCCGCAAAAGGAAAAATAGTTTTGATGGCTCAGTATCAAAAAATTGGTCGTTCGGATGAGCAGATCAAAGAATTTGCAACTCCTGAATTGTACGAAAAACTGAAAGCCGAAAAAGAGCAGGCTTCAAAAGACTTCCGTGATTATGTAAAAAATATCGGATATGATAACAATACACTTCCCGAAGCTTTAGAAAAAACAGGTGCAGCCGGAATTGTTATTTCAAACTGGACAGGAATTATGGGAGCCAACCGTATTTTCGGAGCGAAAACTTCTAAAATTCCAATGATTGATATCGACGTAGAAGATTATGGGATGCTGTACAGAATGGCTGAAAAAGGAAGTAAGCCGAGAATTAAAATTGATGCACAATCGAAAATTCTTCCTGATGCAAAAACTTTCAACACCGTTGGGATGATCAAAGGTTCTGAAAAACCTAATGAATATGTAATTCTTTCTGCCCATTTAGATTCTTGGGACGGTGCGCAAGGTGCTACAGATAACGGAACAGGTGTTTTAACGATGCTTGAAACCATGAGAATTCTTAAAAAATATTATCCCAATCCTAAAAGAACGATTGTTGTTGGACTTTGGGGAAGTGAAGAGCAGGGTTTAAATGGATCAAGAGGTTTTGTGGCAGACAATCCTGAAATCATCAAAGGAACGCAGGCTGTTTTTAATCAAGATAACGGAACCGGAAGAGTGATTAATATTGCAGGTCAGGGTTTTGTAAAATCGTATGATTATATAGGTAAATGGCTGAATGCAGTTCCGAAAAATGTGAGAGATCATATCAAAACAGATTTCCCGGGAATGCCGGGCGGAGGAGGATCTGACCATGCTTCATTTGTTGCAGCCGGTGTTCCCGGTTTTTCTTTAGGTTCTCTAAACTGGGGATATTTCGGTTATACATGGCATACCACGAAAGACACTTATGATAAAATTGTTTTTGATGAAGTGAAAAACAATGTGATTCTTACCGCAACTTTAGCGTATATGGCATCTGAAGATCCTGAATTTACAAGCAGAGAGCGTCGAACAATGCCTGAAAATGATAAAGGAGAAATCGCGAAATGGCCTGAAGTGAAAGAGCCGAGGAGGGATTCTAAAGATTATAAATAATTTAAACTATATGAAACAAATAACCACTGTGCTTACCTTTTGCTTAATAATAGCAAATAATTTTGCCTTTTCCCAGACCACAGAAGAAATTAAAGCAAAAGAAATCATTGAAAAAGCAATTAATAATAGAGGAGGAAAAGAACTTTTAAGTAATATAAAAACTCTTTATACTAAATCTTCTACTGTAATGGATGGAAGAGATGTAAATTACATTACTAAAGAAATGGCACCTAATTTAGGTAGCTTTGAAATAGAATATCAAGGAAGAATTGTTTATAGATCTTGGTTTGATGGAAAAACTGGGTATGAAACCGTAAAAGGACAGAAGCAAATTGCCGATCAGGAAGAGTTTAAGGATAAACATGATAGAAAATACATAATGAATGAAGTGGCTTATCTTGATCCTGAATTATTTAAAGTGAAGTTTATTAAAACAGATAATGAACAAAAACTTCATGAAGTAGAAGCAACAGCTAAAGATGGTAGTGTTACAAATTTATTTTATGATACTGAAAGTTTCTTGTTGAAGAAGGAAGAAAAAAGAAATCCTTCTAAAAATTCTTTCTCAACTATTTTATGTACAGACTATAAAAAGTTTGGAGATCTTACTTATTGTTCAAAAAATTTATTCAAATCTGAGGATGGAGATCAAGTCGTTACATTATTAGATTTAAAGTATAATAAAGATATCAAAAAATCAGATTTTAAATATTAAACTATCATTTAAATAGTAACTTATTTCTGAATAGAAAAAACGGGTTGAGATCATATCTTAACCCGTTTTTATTTATTTAAAATGAAATAAAGGTATTTCATTAATTTAGTATTTTATGATTAAGTCGTCTCTTAATTTCCGGAATTTGACTTTCTTTTACAATATAAGTTTTACATAATTTATTGTTCATGTGCATACTTAAATCTGTTCTAAAAAATGTCCGAGTTCCAAATGCTACATTTTTGGTTGTGTACTCTGAAAAGGAAGGATAGAAATTTGATAGACACAAAAAATTCCTTTTTAAAGATGTGGGAAAATCAGGAAAGTTTCCGAAATCATCGATAACGACCATGTTGAAAAACTTTTTTCCTAAAGTTGTTCCCCAAAGGGTTTCTGTAATACTTCCAATAATTATTACAGATGGTATTGAAAACAAAAATGAAAGAAAAGGATTTTGTTTAAAAATGAAAAGGAAAATCAAAAATAAAGGTATCATATCTAATATTTTTGCACATTCTCTTTGCTTCTCACTACGTGGAAAATCAGCTTTATAAGGTAAATCATATTCAAATTCATCATAAATACGTCTGCCTTCCGAATCAAAATTTCGGGTTGCTCTTCGAGTTATTTTTCTTTCTTTAAGTTCTGATATTCTTTTCATTCTAATTGACATAGCAGTCTGAAGCGGTAATAAAATTACAAAACCATACTCAGCTGAATTCTCTTCCTCGCTTCATCCACTTCCGTCACTCTTACCTGAACGTGTTGATGCAGCTTCACCACTTCATTTACATCAGAAACGAAGCCGTCTTTCAATTGAGAAATATGAACCAATCCGCTTTCTTTAATTCCTAAGTCTACAAAACATCCGAAAGCAGTGATATTGTTGACAATTCCCGGAAGGATCATTCCGGTTTTTAAATCGGTAATCTTTTTTACATTCGGATCAAATTCAAAAACTTTTGCCGCTTTTCTAGGATCTAACCCTGGTTTTTCCAGTTCTTTCAAAATATCTTTTATTCCTAAAATTCCGATGTCTTCCGTTATATATTTTTCAGGTTGAATTAAATTGATTTTCTCTTTATTGGCAACTAATTCATTGGTTTTAAGGCCTAAATCTTTTGCCATTTTTTCGATAATTCCATACGCTTCGGGATGAACTGCCGAATTATCTAAAGGATTTTCGCCATTTGTAATTCTGATGAAAGCTGCAGCTTGCTGAAAAGCTTTTTCTCCGAGTCTTGGAACTTTCTTCAATTGTTTTCTGTTTTCAAAAGCCCCGTTTTCAGCACGGTAATTGACAATATTTTCTGCCATCTTTTCGCCAATTCCGGAAACGTAGCTTAACAGTGATTTGCTTGCCGTATTCAAATTAATTCCAATCGAATTTACACATTTCATTACCGTAGAATCGAGTTCGTTTTTTAGCTGAGTCTGGTCTACATCATGTTGATATTGGCCGACACCGATCGATTTAGCATCAATTTTCACCAATTCAGCGAGCGGATCGGAAAGTCTTCGCCCGATAGAAACTGCACCACGAACCGTCACATCAAAACTTGGAAATTCATCTCTTGCAATTTTACTTGCGGAATACACAGAAGCTCCGGCTTCCGAAACTACAAAAACCTGCAAAGGCTTATCAAAACCAATTTTTTTAATGAAAAATTCAGTTTCACGGCTTGCGGTTCCGTTTCCGATAGAAATTGCCTGAATATGATAAGCATTTACCATCGAGCGAATTTTCTTCATCGCCATTCCGCTTTCGTTTTGCGGAGCATGAGGATAAATAGTTTCGTTGTGCAGCAAATCTCCTTTTTCATCCAAACAAACCACTTTGCAACCGCTTTTGAAACCTGGATCAATTGCTAAAATTCTTTTTTCTCCCAAAGGTGGCGCCAACAAAAGCTGACTTAAGTTTTCAGAAAAGATCTCGATGGCTTTTTTATCAGCTTTTTCTTTTGCTTCCTGAAGAGTTTCGTTGGAAATTGCCGGTTCCAGAAGTCTTTTATAAGAATCTTTGATGGCTAAAGCGATTTGCTCTGAACTTTCATTTTTAGATTTGATAATTGCATTTTCAATAAAATCAAGTGCTTCATCTTTATCGATTCCGATATTTATTTTTACGTAGCCTTCTGTTTCTGCTCTCAGCATTGCCAAAAGTCGATGAGAAGGTGTTCGATTCAAGCTTTCTTCCCATTCAAAATACTGCGAAAATTTTTGAGCTCCTTCGTCATCTTTTTTAGCTTTCACAACTTTAGAAGTAACAGTTGCTTTTCTTTGAAATAATCGGCGAAGATTTTTACGGACGTACATATTTTCATTGATCCATTCTGCCATAATATCTCTTGCACCCTGTAAAGCTTCTTCCTCAGAAGAAACCTGATCATTCAGATATTTTGAAGCTAAAAACTGAATATCCTGAGCTTTTTGGCTCATAATAATTTTAGCTAGAGGCTCAAGACCCTTTTCTTTTGCCGCATCTGCTTTTGTTTTTCTGCGTTTTTTGAAAGGTAAATACAGGTCTTCCAACTCCTGAATATCAAAGCTTTCATCAATTCTTGTTTTTAATTCTGGAGATAAAGAATCTTGCTCTTCTATAGATTTTAAAATACTTTCTTTACGTTTTACGATGTCTTCAAACTGTTTATTAAGTTTAAAAATTTGCTCTATTTGAATTTCATCTAAATTTCCTGTTGCATCTTTTCGATAACGAGAAATAAATGGAATAGTGCAATCTTCAGATAATAGTTTTAAAGTAGCATTAATGCTTTTATCAGATATACTAAGTTTTTTTTTTATGAATTCTGTTACAGTCATTCGGCTTTTTTAGAACGGCTAAAATAGTGACTTTTTTAGAGGAATAAAATAATTTCAAATTTTACACGATTAAGTCTATAATTTTCTTAATACTACTCATCAATGGTGTATTTTAAATTATTGTCTTTCTAAAAGTAAGTTAACTGGCTTTGTTTAGCTTGATTTTAAGTATTTAATTACAATTCTTTTTTTCCTATCGTTTCTTTATCGCCCTGAAAGAAAGAGTTTTATAATAAACGTTATTTTTAAGGTAAACAATAAATCTGACTTCTTAGAACCTTGGATTTCATTAACAAAAAAAATATAATAACCTACATCATTAATTACTTGACGGTATGTATTAAATGAATAACGAGTAAGAATATTTGTATTGAATTAAATTCATTAATTTACTGAAACAGATAAATAATCTATAATTTTAGTAGGATATGTAAATGTATTAGGTAATCATGTTATGGTATGAATAAAAATACTATATTTGTGGATTATCACAAAATGTATGCCTATGACAGAAATTTCTACTTTTTCTAATTTTTTTGTATTTACAAATTCAGATGTTTCTTTAATCCGGAAAACATCTTATTCATTTACTAACCATATTCTACTATTATGAACAGATTTTTAATGATCCTGGGGATTTTGCTGTGCTTTCAGCTCAAAGTCTCCGCACAATGTACGGCGTTGCCCGTCCCATTTTTACAGTCTTTCAGCACAGGGGCTTTGCCTACCTGCTGGACGAGTCAAAACCCAACCAGTTCATCCACCAGCATATACGTTAAATGGAGATTTAGCACATCTGCAGGTTATGGTGCAACAGGAAACGGAGGTAAACCTGCGGGAACCTTTGCCTGGGTAGATGCCAGCTCGCCTTATACTAATGAACACACGGTTGAGCTTATCAGCCCGCAAATCAATCTAACCGGACTTACGAATCCTTTTGTGAAGTTTGAATGGTTTAAAAATCATCTTACTTCAGCAACAGGAACCGTTCCTCCTTACGAGCATAACAGAATGAAGCTTGAAGTAAATAACGGAAGCGGCTGGGTTGAGATATGGTCTGATAACAGTAATGCCGCAGAATGGCGAACGGTAGGGGTTCCTCTTGCAGCGACTTACGTAGGAGCGACCATTCAGCTTAAATTTACAGTTGATAAAGATGTTGCCGGTAACGGATATTTTTATGATGATGTACTTTTGGATGAAGTTCAGGTAATACAGGCGCCAACATGTTTTGAGCCCGTTGTAGGAACAGCAACAAATATAGCTCCGAATTCTGCAACTTTGAACTGGGTTGCTCCGTTAGCGCCGGCTCCCGCACCTGCAGGAGGATATGAATATTATTACAGTACTACAAATACACCTCCAACAGCAGGAACAGTAGGAACTATTGTTCCCGGTTTTTCAGCTAATATCACTCCTTTGGTTGGTGGAAGTACCTATTATTGGTGGGTTCGTTCAGTATGTTCGGCTTCAGATAAATCTTTATGGGTACAGGGTGATCCTTTTACTCCGGGACAGATTGGAGGTGGTACGGCAACTCATGCATTTTTGCCGGTATATTCTTGTTCAGGATTTAATTATTCTCAGCAGATTTATACCCCTACGGAAATAGCAAGTGCTGTTGGGACGAATAATATGATTACATCAGTTAAGTTTTTTGTATCGACTACAGCAGCTAATCAGGCAAATTATAACCAGTGGGTTATTTATATGGGAAATACAACTCAAAATGATTTTGCTACAACTACAAGCTGGATTCCTGCAGGAACGATGACCCAGGTTTACACGGGAACTTTACCGGCAATGACTGCCGGAACTTGGATCAATATTCCTCTTGCAACCCCATTCCTTTGGGACGGAACGAGCAATGTGGTAGTTGCAGTAGATGAGAATGTTACAGGAACATCTTGTACAGCCAACTGGGGAAGTTATTCTGCAGGAACCAACAGAGGAATGATTTATTATAATAGTACAACTAATCCTGATCCGCTAAATCCGCCTGCGGGCACTAGCAGATATGCTGTTTTGCCGAGACTGCAGCTTACAGGTACTGTTTTGCCTTCTTGTACAAATGTACCACCGTCAAATATTGCAGTAAACAATATCACGGCAACTTCTGCGTCGGTATCATGGACTGCTACTCAGAATGCAACCTATGTTGTAAGGTACAGAGCTTTACCATCTGGGGCGTGGCAAACGATTAACGTTACAACACCATTTACAAATAATGTGATACTTCCGGGGCTTATTGAGCAAACTCAGTATGAAGTGCAGATCGCTACGATTTGTGGAACTCAGGGTGCTTTCTCAACACCAGTTCCATTTACTACTCCGGCTCTCACTTACTGTAGCTCGGGTACGGCAACGGTGACCAACGGATATATCAATAACATTACGATGATAGGAACCAATGTTCCAACCACAACTAATAATTCAGGACCAAGTACTTTTACAGACTATTCTAATGATCCTTCAAAGACCATTACTTTATTAAGAAATTCGGTTAATAATACATTATCGGTTGGAAGATCAATTGCTTCTGGAACTTATTCCACTTATGCTTGGATTGATTTTAACGGTGACGGAATTTTTAATAATAGTCCTGTAGGTACAGCGGGAGGAGAAAGAATTATGAATTTGGGATATTCTAGTACAACTCCTGTAACTGCTAATTTTGATGTACCCGCCAATGCTTATATTGGTACGAGTAAAATTAAAATGCGTGTTATTGTCTATTTTAATACGCCAACAGATCCTTGTGCTAACCTTACGAGTAACGGAGAAGTAGAAGATTATTATATTAAATTTATTGATCTTCAACCGTGTACAACAGCTCCCCCTACAAATATTGCTGTAGGTAACCTTACTCATAATTCAGCGTATGTATCATGGCTGCCGGCAGCTAATGCAACATATGTCATAAGATGGAGACAGGGAACTACAGGACCATGGTTGCCAAGTGCAGCTGGATTAACACTTCCTGTCGGGCAGAGCTTTCACACAATTACGGGTTTAACAGAGCAAACTGCTTATCAGGTACAGGTTGCTACCATATGTGGCGGAAATCAGGGAGCTTTCTCACCATTGCTTGATTTTACAACACCACCTGTTACTTATTGTAATATGAATGGAACAGGAGTAAATGATTATATTTCTAATGTAAAAGTAACGCCTGTCAATTTTCCGATGATGGAAAATATTTCACTTCAAACCAACTATACCAGCTATACGACACCAGCAACATTAATTAATCTTGAAATAGGTTCGCTAGGTAACCAGATTGCTGTATCAAAAGCTTGGGCAGGAACTAATTACGGAGATTCCGTACATGCTTGGATTGACTGGAACAGAGACGGAATTTTCACAGATAGTGAGAAAATAATGACTACTCCTTCCAATACCACAACACCTGTTAGTGCTACATTTGATGTTCCTGCAACGGGAGTTTATGCAGGAACGAACACTACAACGATGAGAGTTGTCCTAAAACGTGGAAGTGCACCGGTGATGTGTCAGGATGCAGCGAATGGAGAGGTAGAAGATTATGCGGTAAAATTAAGACCTTGTAATAATGCTACTCCAGGAACTCCTGCTTTTACAACAATAACCCATAATTCGGTTATTATTAACTGGACTCCAGCTGCCAATAATAATGCATTTGTGTTAGAATACAGAGCGGTTACCAACCCAGCTTCTGCATGGACAACATTGAATCTTTCTGTTTTAGGAGGAAATCCACCGGTGACTATTACAGGATTAACTCCTGCAACACAATATGAAGTAAGAGTTGCAGCAGTTTGTGGAAGCGGTGGAGCAGGTTCTTATACTCCAGTACAGACATTTACAACAAGATGCGATCCTGAACCTCCGAATGTAGTAATATCTAACGTTACATCAAATTCGGCAATGGTAACCTGGAACCCGCTTGTATTCAATGCTACTTATGTTTTGAGATGGAGAGAGGTTGGCAGTACCGTTTGGAATACTCCAACATTGCCACCACCACCAATAAACACATATACAATACCAAATCTTGAGTCTTATAAGACTTATGAAGTGCAGGTAGCAAGTATTTGTAACGGAGAAACCGATCCAAACCCATGGTCAATTACACAAATATTTACAACAATGAGAGTTTGTGAAGTGCCGCCGCCAGGATTTACCATTACTCAATTGACGCCTACAACTGCGGAAGTGGTTTGGGATGCGTATACGGGGACTGGAGCCACCAATAATTATATATTGCGATACAGAAAAGTAGGAATACCTAGTTGGACGACTGTTAATGTAAGTAATACTACCTACACAATAACAGGATTATTAGAATTAACTAAATATGAAATGCAGGTCGCTAATGTCTGTACAGGGGCAGCAGGTAATTTTACACCTTTATACTATTTTATTACACCTACAGTGATTTATTGTCAGATGCAGTCAACGAACTTTGCGTCAGAATATATTTCAAAAGTTACTGCTACACCGAATGGTAAACCTGAAATGATCAATGTTTCGACGGGAGCTACTTATTCTGATTATACAGGAGATCCTAAAAAATTCATTGAATTGATTCAAGGATCAACGGGAAATCAAATTACTATTGATAAAACTCAAGGAGCAGATTCTGGAGTTGCGGTATGGATTGATTTCGACAGAAGCGGAACCTTTGATCTTAATGAAAGAATTATTGCAGACGGACCTAATTCAAATCCGACAGCAAGTGCTACATTTAGTGTTCCATCTGATGCATTCATCAGTATGACCAATTCTAAATATGTTGTAATGAGAGTTGCTATGGCTAAAGGTGCCATCCCTGTAAATTGCATCAGCTTTGATGATGGAGAAGTAGAGGATTATACTGTAAGAATATCAAAACTGCCAACTGTAAATTCGCTTAACCAGACAGATATTTTGATTTATCCAAATCCGGTAAAATCAATATTGAATGTTAAAAATATTAGTGAGAAAGCAAATTATAAGATCTATAGTGCTGCCGGAAGATTAATATCGAGTGGATTGATTGTTAACAATAAAATTGATGTCAGCGCACTTATTAGTGGAGTTTACATCATTGATATTGACGATAAAAAAGGAAATGTACAGAAAAAATTCATTAAAGAAGAATAACTGTTTTTTAATTTCCATATAAACAATAAGCTCTCATCATTGAGAGCTTATTTTGTTTAGTAAATAAGAATGCGTTTATTTCAAAACATCATTGTAATATAGCAAGTCACTATTTTCGTCAAAACCAATAATCATAACCCGGAAATTTTTTGCATCGTCATTATTATACCATTGTACAATAGTTGGTTCTCCGGATTTACTTTCTAAATAAGGATTCCAGTATAAAATACTTCTTTTATCTTGCGGGATAGATTTCGCACTTTCTTCGTCGTAGATTCCATTGTTAAAAGGTATTTCTTTATCGTAGCCATTTAGTTTTACTTCTTTAAGGTTAGATGGTAAAGTAGTGTCGATCGCAGCAGAGCCAGTAGTTCCGCCACGTCTGGTGTATATGGCAATAGCTCCATTTCCTCCTCCGAAGCTTCCCGCAAAATTTCCTTTAATTACTTTCACCATTGCAATAGTTGATACAGGAATAGTAGAAATCTGGCTTGCATCAATTCTCATTTCGTCTAAAAAAAACTCTACAGCGCCGCCACGATTAGTAGCGGTGTAAGTGCCGTTTTGCATTTGAATCTGAAGACCGGCAACTCTGCCTTGTAGATACTGCAGAATATTCATGGAAGCTTGCGCATTCTGATTCTCGTTCACAAAATCAAAAACAGTTTCGTTTCCATTTCTAAAAAGTGGGCTGCTAAGTTCATTATTAAGTTTTTTTGTTAAATCTTTCTTTTGTGCCTTAATTTTAACTTCTTCAATAAGCGTTTCTTTTTCTCTTAAGTTAGTCTGTGAACTTTTATTTGATACTGCACGTTCTATTTCACGAGGAATTTGATCAGTCGATTGACGTTTTGTAAGTGTATAATTGGTAGAAGGAAGATTGCCTCGTAAAGGTAAGAATGAAAAATCAGGCTGAAAATAAACCTGTACCGAATTTTTATTAGCTTTCTCGTGATTGAGCTGATAAGAAAATGCCATTGAATCTTCAAAAACCAACCCACTTAAGGTGAACATTCCCTCTTTGTCCGTTTTAATCAAATTATATTTAATTCCCTGATCGGGCATTTTAAAAATTAAATTAATCTCTTCTTCTGAAGCAGGTTTCCCCAATTTTGTTGCTTTTCCTTTATATGAAAGGTAGCTTTCAGGCTTATATTTGATAACCGGAAAAATTCCAGACATAATGGTCTGCCAATTAAATCTAGACCATTTTTCTGAAATCAATAAAGCATCCAGTGCGTCTGTGTTTCTGTTTTCATCGAAATATTGGGCAGGATAATATATTTTTGAAGTAAGATCTCCCGTAAGCCAAAGTGTGCTTGGTAAACTATTGTCGTTCTCAGGATTTTCACTCTCATTATCGGTTACACTTACCAGATAGCTTGAGATAGACGGATTATTTTCTATATTGAAAGAATTGCTGTCTCGAGGTGTTAAACTAAGAGAAGTCCCTTTTAAAGACGGCTGTTTAAGTTTAAGAATTTGAGGTTGTACAAAACAAAGTCGTTGGGCAACAATATTTTCAGATTCATCAAAAACGGTAAGATTAAGGATTCCATTCACCAATTGGCTGGTTGGAATTGTATAAACCTTATCTGAAATTTGAGAGACATTGGCTTTGTAAACCATTTGATTATTAATGGTTCCTAAGATTTTATATTTAGCCTTTTGATCAATATTTTTACTTTTAAAGACAAACTTTATAGCATCAGATTCACTTTTAACCTGTAAATTTATTCCTGAAGCAGCTACATCTGGCAAATTGATAGTTTGCCTGATTCCTTTTTCATCTTCTACTGTAAGCTGATACTTTTTCCCGCCAACTGGTGTAAAACTAAAAGATCCTATATTTTGATCAAATCCTTTGAAAGTAACTAGTTTTGTCTGTGGGTTCTGCATTTCTGTGATAAAACCAGTCCAGTTTGTAGGTGTTTCCCCTTTTGATTGGAGTCTTACCGAAAATTTAGTATTGATTCCATCAATAAAAGTTCCACTTTCCGGGAATACAGCAGCAGACCATGATGCAGAATTGTTTTTCACCAACTTTTCAGACGATGAAGGGTTGTATATCGTAATCGGCATTATTTCATTGAAATCATCGCTGAAATTTCCCATCCATGTGGTATAGGCTCTGATATAATAGATATCTTCTTTCAAATCAGCAGGTAAGCTGATGCTTCCGCTGCCTTTACCATTAATCAGAGGATAGATTTTTTTGCTAATTTGTTTTTTATTTTGATCATACAATTCAACAAAAACATTGGTGGAAATCGTTGAAGGGCTGTATCCGTCAAATACAAAAGAGGTGAACCAAAGATTTTCACCAGCAATATAATTCTTTTTACTAAGAAGAAGGTGTATTTTTTCTTGTGGATAATTCTCCTCAAATTTTTTAAGTGCTTCTTCTGCTTTGTTCTGAGAAAAATAAAATGGAGCAACAATTAGTGATAATGCAATCAATGGCTTTTGAAACAAACAGATATTCATTGTATGGGTTCGTGTTTTAATATATTTCAAAAATACATTTTTTTCTATTGAAAGAGAGATAAATAGTGCTATTATTTAAATAAAAATGCCCCGCAGATAGGCGAGGCGCTAAATGTTTTCACAACGGAATAATCCTTATTGTGAATTGCTTTCGGATACAAATCTAAAGATAATATTTTTAATCAGTTTACGGTTTTCCACATTTACGTGAACTATTTTATTACTACTTTTAAGAAACTCAATTATACTAAACAGTGATGGCAAAAAATATACTTGGATTAGACTTAGGAACCAACTCGATTGGTTGGGCGCTAATCAATCAAGACTTTGAAAACAAACAAGGCAAGATTCTTGGAATGGGGAGCAGAATAATCCCAATGTCTCAAGATATTTTGGGCGATTTTGGAAAAGGAAACTCAGTTTCTCAAACTGCTGCAAGAACAGGTTATCGAGGTGTGAGAAGATTACGTGAAAGATTTTTGTTAAGAAGAGAAAGGCTGCACAGAGTTTTGAATATCATTAATTTTTTACCAGAACATTATGCTTCTCAAATTGATTTTGAAAAAAGATTTGGGAGAATTAAAGAAGATACAGAGCCAAAATTAGCTTATAATAAAGATGGTTTTGTTTTCAAAAATTCTTTTGATGAAATGCTTGCTGACTTTAAAAACTACCAACCTCAAGAAAACGATAAAAAAATCCCTTACGATTGGACGATTTACTATCTCCGTAAAAAAGCACTTTCACAAAAAATTGAAAAAGAAGAACTGGCTTGGATTCTTCTTAATTTTAATCAGAAACGTGGTTATTATCAGTTGCGTGGTGAGGAAGAAGAAGAGAATCCCAATAAGTTGGTAGAATTTTATTCTTTGAAAATTGTAGATGTTTTAGCGGATGAACCGCAAAAGGGAAAATCTGATATCTGGTATTCTTTAGTTTTAGAAAACGGCTGGGTTTATAGACGTGCGAGTAAAACGCCTTTATTTGATTGGAAAGATAAAACTAGAGACTTTATTGTTACTACTGACCTGAATGATGATGGAAGTGTTAAAACAGATAAAGATGGAAATGAAAAAAGAAGTTTCAGAGCTCCTGCGGAAACAGATTGGACTTTAGTTAAAAAGAAAACTGAACAGGAAATTGATAAATCTCACAAAACCGTCGGTGCCTATATTTATGAAGCGCTTCTTCGAAATCCAAAGCAAAAAATTAAAGGAAAATTGGTTCGTACAATTGAGCGAAAATTTTATAAAGATGAACTTAAACAGATTTTAGAAAAGCAGAAAGAATTTCATCAAGAATTAAAAAATGATGATTTATACAACGACTGCGTTCGTGAATTGTACCGAAATAATGAAGCGCATCAATTGACTTTGAGTAAAAAAGAATTCGTACATCTTTTGATGGAGGATATAATTTTTTATCAAAGACCTTTAAGAAGTCAGAAATCGTCCATTTCAAACTGTAGTTTAGAATCTCGAAAATACAAAGATGAAAATGGAGTAGAGCATATTCAATTTTTAAAAGCCATTCCGAAATCCAATCCATATTATCAGGAATTTCGCATCTGGCAATGGATTTTTAATCTTAATATTTACAAAAAAGATGATGATGCGAACGTTACGAAAGAATTTTTAGATACAATCGAAAACTTCGAAAGTCTGTTTGAATTTCTAAATAACAGAAAAGAAGTTGACCAAAAAGCATTGTTGAAACATTTTAAATTAAATGAAAAAACGTATCGCTGGAATTTTGTAGAAGATAAAAAATATCCTTGTAATGAAACCAAAACAATGATTTCATCAAGGTTGGATAAAGTTGAAAACATTTCTGAAGATTTCCTGACGAGAGAAGTTGAACAGAGAATTTGGCATATTATCTATTCTGTAAACGATAAAATGGAATATGAAAAAGCTTTAAAATCTTTTGCCAGAAAAAATAATTTAGATGAAAATTCTTTCTTTGAAGCGTTTAAAAAATTCCCGCCATTCAAAAGTGAATACGGCTCTTTTTCCGAAAAAGCGATTAAGAAATTGTTGCCTTTGATGCGATTGGGGAAATATTGGAATTATGCCGATATTGATAAATATTCGAAAGATAGGATTCAGAAAATCATCAATGGAGAATTTGATGAAAAGATCAAAGATAGAGTGAGAGAAAAGGCGATTCATCTCACATCTGAAAATGATTTCCAAGGTCTGCAATTGTGGTTGGCTCAATATGTAGTTTACGGAAGGCATTCAGAAGCTTCAATAATTGGGAAATGGAACTCTACAGATGATTTGGAAGAGTTTTTAAAGGAATTTAAGCAACATTCCCTTCGAAATCCAATTGTAGAACAGGTGATTACGGAAACAATTCGTGTGGTAAAAGATATTTGGATAAAATATGGAAATGGAGCAAAAGATTTTTTCAATGAAATTCATATTGAACTTGGGCGAGAAATGAAACTTCCTGCCGACGAAAGAGAGCAACTGACAAGGCAAATTTCTGAAAATGAAAATACCAATCTTCGTATCAAAGCGTTATTGGCTGAAATGATGACTGATAATTCGGTTGAAAATGTTCGTCCATATTCTCCAATGCAACAGGAAATTTTAAAAATCTATGAAGATGGAATTTTAAAATCCGACATCGAAATTGAAGATGATATTCTGAAGATTAGCAAAACAGCACAACCTTCTTCATCAGATTTAAAAAGATACAAACTTTGGCTCGAACAGAGATATAAATCGCCTTATACTGGACAGATTATTCCATTAAATAAACTATTTACCCCAGAATATGAAATTGAACACATCATTCCGCAAAGCCGATATTTTGATGACAGTTTTAGCAATAAAATTATTTGCGAATCTGCGGTGAATAAATTGAAAGATAATTATATCGGATTAGGATTTATTAAGCAATTTGGTGGAACTATTGTTGAATGTGGTTTAGGGAAAAATGTAAAAGTTTTTGAAGTTGATGAATATGAAGATTTTGTTAAAAAACATTACGCCAACAATCGAGGCAAAAGAAATAAACTTCTTTTGGAAGAGATTCCTGAGAAAATGATTGAGCGACAACTGAACGATACTCGTCATATTAGCAAATATATTTCAGGTGTTCTTTCCAACATTGTTCGTGTAGAAGATGAAAGCGATGAAGGTGTAAATTCTAAAAATATTGTTCCGGGAAATGGAAAAATTACGACACAACTCAAGCAAGATTGGGGATTAAATGATGTTTGGAATGATTTGATTCTTCCACGTTTTGAAAGGATGAATCAACTGACCAATTCAACAGATTTCACTGCTTGGAACGAAAATCACCAAAAGTATTTGCCAACTGTTCCGATTGAGTTTTCAAAAGGTTTTTCAAAGAAAAGAATAGACCATCGCCATCATGCTTTAGATGCTTTGGTCATTGCTTGTGCAACGAAAGACCACGTGAATTTATTAAATAATCAATCGGCAAAATCGGATACTAAACGTTACGACTTGAAAAATAAACTGATGAAGTTTGAGAAAGCGGTTTACAAGCATCCACAAACTGGCGAAAGAATAGAAAGAGATGTTCCGAAGCAATTTTTAAAACCTTGGGAAAGCTTTACAATTGATGCTAAAAATAATTTAGATAAAATCATAGTAAGCTTTAAGCAAAACTTAAGAGTCATTAATAAAGCTACCAATTATTATGAAAAATATGTAGAGAAAGATGGCGTCAAAACTAAAGAAAAAATACAACAGACCGGAACAAATTGGGCGATTAGAAAACCAATGCATAAAGAAACAGTTTCCGGAAAAATTGATTTGCCTTGGGTGAAAGTTCCGAAAGGGAAAATATTAACCGCAACAAGAAAAAATCTTGATACATCTTTTGATTTGAAATCGATTAATTCTATCACAGACACTGGAATTCAAAAAATTCTTAGAAATTATTTGGAATTTAAAGGCAGTGCTGAAGCTGCATTTTCGCCTGAAGGAATTGAAGATATGAATAAAAATATCGAGAAATATAATGATGGAAAACTTCATCAACCTATCAATAAAGTGAGAGTTTTTGAATTAGGAAGTAAATTTCAAGTTGGGCAAACTGGCAATAAAAAAGATAAATACGTGGAAGCTGCCAAAGCAACAAATTTGTTTTTTGCAGTTTACGAAGATAAAAATGGGAAAAGAATTTATGAAACAATTCCTTTGAATATTGTTATTGAAAGGCAAAAACAAGGATTGTCTGTTGTCGACTTAAAAGGAGTAAATGATTTCTATCTGTGTCCAAATGATTTAGTTTATATTCCTTCGGAAGACGAGCTTGAAAACGTAAATAACATTGATTTTAAAAATTTCACAAAAGAAAAAAATGAAAGAATTTATAAAGTTGTAAGTTTTTCGGGTAGTCAAATATTTTTTGTGAGACAAGATGTTTCTACATCAGTTGTTAATAAAGCAGAATTTTCAACTTTAAACAAAATGGAACGTGCAATTGATGGTTCTATGATTAAAGAGCATTGTTTAAAACTAAATGTTGACCGTTTAGGAAATATTTCAAAAACATAAATCTATGATAACCCGTTCCATCTACATCGGCAATCCCACCTATCTGAAACTCAAAGACAATCAGATGAAAATCCTTTGTCCGGAAACTAAAATCGAAAAGGGGAGTGTGCCGGTGGAAGATTTGGGTTTGTTGATGTTAGATCATTTTCAAATTACCATTTCGCATCAACTGATTCAGAAAATGATGGGAAATAATGTTGTAGTAGTAAGTTGCGATTCCCATCATTTGCCACACGGAATTATGCTTCCATTATATGGGCATTCGGAACATTCGGATAGGGTAAAAGACCAGTTAGAAGCAAGTGAACCGCTCAAAAAGCAACTCTGGAAACAAACTATCGAATGTAAAATTGAGAACCAAAAAGAAGTTCTCCGGCGATTAGGAAACTATTACGAACCAATGCTTGAGTATCAAAACAATGTTAAAAGCGGTGATATTACAAATATGGAAGGCATCGCCGCACAACATTACTGGAAATATCTCATCAGTTTAGATTTCCTGAGACAGCGTTTTGGAGATTCACCCAATCAGTTTTTCAATTTCGGGTATGCCGTTCTAAGAAGTATTGTCGCAAGAGCAATAGTTGAAACAGGATTGCTTCCGGTTCTCGGAATTTTCCATAAAAATAAATACAATCCTTATTGTCTTGCTGATGATTTGATGGAGCCTTACCGCCCATTTGTAGATTTGCTAGTCATGCAATGGCTTAAAATACATCCCGAAACCGAAGAATTAACCAAAGAGTTCAAAGCCCATATCCTCCAAATTGCCACAAAAGATGTTCGGATTGATGATAAAACAAGACCTTTATTAATTTCTGTAAAAACAACTGCAACCTCGCTTTATAAATGCTACACCAGCGAAAAAAGAATGATTTCCTATCCAGAATTACAGTAATTTTTTTTATGGGCAGCTTTTCCGCCTTCCGCTCCCAATCTTTTTTGCAGACAATTTCACACTAAATAGTACTTGAGAGCATGCAAAAAAGGATTTCCGCTCAAGTCGGGCTGCAACCATTATACCGCAAAACAAAACCATGAAAAATGAATGCCGAAAGGTTTAACGCTTACCGAATTATGTGGGTTTTAGTATTATACGACTTACCAACGGAGACCAAAGCCAATATGAAAGATGCCAACCGCTTTCGTAAAGGCCTAATTGATGATGGCTTTACATTATTTCAATTTTCAATGTATGTTCGCCATTGCCCAAGTCGCGAAAATGCTGAGGTGCACATTAAACGCACGAAGTTTAATCTTCCAAAGGCAGGAAAAGTAGCCATCATGTGTATTACCGATAAGCAATTTGGCGACATAGAAATATTCTTTGCCAGAAATAAAGAAGAACCGCCACCCACCTTCCAACAACTCGAATTATTCTAAATTTCAAATCCTAAAAAACAACAAAACCCATTGAATAACAATGGGTTGAATTTTGAGGTTGTGTTATATCTCAAAGATACTCAAAAATGAAAGCAATTCACAACAATTATTAATTCCGCTTCTTTAACTGCGGAGTTGTGTTATATCTCAAAGATACTCAAAAATGAAAGCAATTCACAACGGTTGCAGGGATTTGTTTTGGTGTTGGCGGGTTGTGTTATATCTCAAAGATACTCAAAAATGAAAGCAATTCACAACCTGAATGAAGATAGCACCAATTTAACAATGGTTGTGTTATATCTCAAAGATACTCAAAAATGAAAGCAATTCACAACTTGATTTAAATTCGATTAATGAAATTACAAGTTGTGTTATATCTCAAAGATACTCAAAAATGAAAGCAATTCACAACTAATAGTGATTTACAAACACGCCTCCAACTGTTGTGTTATATCTCAAAGATACTCAAAAATGAAAGCAATTCACAACGCCCTCAGCTTTTGCCCAGTCAATACCTAAGTTGTGTTATATCTCAAAGATACTCAAAAATGAAAGCAATTCACAACCCTATGCAGGATATGTTGTTTTAAATCCTTGTTGTGTTATATCTCAAAGATACTCAAAAATGAAAGCAATTCACAACCATTAAGTACACAAAAAGGTAGAGTAATTTGTTGTGTTATATCTCAAAGATACTCAAAAATAAAAGAAACGAAATAATATCACATCCCAAAAAATATTCATAAAAGATATTCCTATTTTTGCGAATGATTTACTTTCTGGTGGTGTCAAATATTTTGACTTTTATAGTTTTCGGAGCAGATAAATGGTATGCCAAAAAAAGCAAAAGAAGAGTTTCAGAACTATTTCTTCTGAGTTTGACTTTTTTAGGAGGTACTTTTGGAGCATTGTTATCGATGATGATTTTTAGACATAAAACATCAAAAAAATCTTTTATTCTTAAACTTCTTATCGTAATTTTTGTTCAGCTAATTATATTTGGAATAATGAAAAATTTTAAAGTAAATTTTTAACATTTTTTAATACCACAACAATCGGAATAGGCATCATATTTTCTTACATATCTATTTTAGCACCCAAAAAATATTATTATGTCAAAGAAAATTGCAATTCTAGCAACAAACGGATTTGAGGAAAGTGAATTGAAATCTCCAAAAGAACATTTGGAACAACAAGGTTGGACGGCTCATATTATTAGTCCAGAATCGGGTACCATAAAAGCATGGGCAGAAAAAGATTGGGGAAAAGAATACAATGTTGATAAAACAATTAGTGAATCGAGCGCATCAGATTATGATGCATTGGTTCTGCCTGGAGGAGTAATCAATCCTGATCAATTGAGAACTAATGATGAAGCACTTAATTTTGTAAAAGACTTTTTTACTCAGCATAAACCGGTTGCAGCAATTTGCCATGGCCCACAGATTCTTATTAATGCTGAAGCAGTACAAGGTAGAAAATTGACATCAGTAAATTCTATCAGTAAAGATTTGAAAAACGCTGGTGCCGTTTGGGAAGACAGTGAAGTAGTGGTAGATAATGGTTTGGTCACAAGCCGTACTCCGGAAGATTTGCCGGCATTTAATGCTAAATTGGTTGAAGAAATCAATGAAGGTAAACACGAAGATCAGAATTTATAAGACGTTTTATTTAGGAGTAAGGAAGACTTGAATATTGCATTCAGGTCTTCTTTTTATATAATATTGATTTTCATAAAGATTAAAGCTTATATTTTAATTTTCATCATTATTCGTAGCTAACACAGGATTAGAATTTTTTAATCTCAACCATTGAAAATGCACTATTTATAAAGTGTTTTTCATCATCGCTCATCAATCTTCTCATTATGAATTTGTTAATAAATGAATATTGATAGTGGTTAATTAATTAAAAATCACTAATTTCGCACCCGTAAAAATCATTCATGCAAAACATTAGAAATATTGCGATTATCGCACACGTTGACCACGGTAAGACTACTTTGGTTGATAAGATTATTCATGCTACAAACATTTTCAGAGAAAATCAGGAAAGTGGAGAATTAATAATGGATAACAACGATCTTGAAAGAGAAAGAGGAATTACCATTTTATCAAAAAATATTTCTGTTACTTATAAAGACGTTAAAATCAACGTTATCGATACTCCTGGTCACGCCGATTTTGGTGGTGAGGTAGAGAGAGTTTTAAAAATGGCAGATGGTGTTATCTTATTGGTAGATGCATTCGAAGGACCTATGCCTCAGACTAGATTCGTTTTGCAGAAAGCATTAGAATTGGGTCTTAGACCATTAGTGGTTATCAATAAAGTCGACAAACCAAACTGTCGTCCTGAAGAGGTTCACGATCAGGTATTTGATTTGTTCTTTAACCTTGAAGCTACAGAAGAGCAGTTGGATTTCCCAACGTTCTACGGTTCTTCAAAACAAGGATGGTTCAACACTTCATTAGAGCAAACTGACAATATTTTCCCATTATTAGATGGTATTTTACAATACGTTCCTGAGCCTAAAATTGAGGAAGGTAACTTACAAATGCAAATTGTATCTCTAGATTTCTCTTCTTTCTTAGGAAGAATTGCAATCGGGAAAGTAATCAGAGGTGAAATTAAAGAATCTCAATGGATCGGTCTGGCGCAAGCTGATGGAAAAGTTTTAAAAGGAAAAGTAAAAGAACTATACGTTTTTGAAGGTCTTGGAAAGAAAAAAGTAACTGAAGTAAAAGCTGGAGATATCTGTGCTGTAGTAGGTTTCGATGCTTTCCAGATTGGAGATTCTTTCGTAGATCTTGAAAATCCTGAGCCATTGCCAAGAACTGCAATTGATGAGCCTACGTTGAACATGACGTTCTCGATCAACAATTCACCTTTCTTCGGTAAAGACGGTAAATTTGTAACTTCAAATCACCTGAAAGAAAGATTAACTAAAGAATTAGAAAAAAACCTTGCATTAAGAGTTCAGCAGACTGATGATGCAAATACATTCTTGGTATTCGGTAGAGGTATTCTTCACTTGTCAGTTTTAATTGAAACAATGAGAAGAGAAGGGTATGAAATGACTATTGGTCAGCCACAGGTTATCTTGAGAGAAATCGACGGAGAAAAATGTGAGCCTTACGAATCTTTGGTTGTTGACGTTCCTGAAGAATATGCTTCAAGAGTAATTGACTTGGCTACTCAGAGAAAAGGTGACCTTCACATTATGGAAACTAAAGGTGAAATGCAGCACATGGAATTCGAAATTCCTTCTAGAGGTTTGATCGGATTACGTTCTCAGATGTTGACAGCTACTGCAGGTGAAGCTATTATGGCACACCGTTTCACAGAATACAAGCCTTTCAAAGGTGCGATTCCTGGAAGAAGTAACGGTGTATTGATTTCTAAAACTCAAGGTCCGGCTACAGAATATTCTATTGCTAAATTACAGGATAGAGGTAAGTTCTATGTTGATCCGGGCGAGGAGATCTATGCAGGTATGGTTATCGGTGAGCAAAACAAGCCGGGTGACTTAGTGGTAAACATCGTTGAAGCAAAACAATTGAATAACATGCGTGCTTCTGGAAAAGATAAAGATACAGGAGTTGCTCCAAAAATCTTATTCTCTCTTGAAGAATGTATGGAATATATCCAGGCTGATGAAGCAATCGAGGTAACTCCAAACTTCATCCGTATGAGAAAGAAAATCCTTTCTGAAGAAGAAAGAAAAAGAATGGAAAGAGGAGCGAAAGCATAATCCTAAATTCTCAAATATATTTAAAGTCTCGATTTTTCGGGGCTTTTTTTGTTTTATTTTACTAATTTAGCAATACTAAAATATTAATAGTATGACAATTACTAAAGAAAAATTACTTAAGCAGATAGATGAATTTCCGGATGAAATAAGCATAGATGAGGTAATTGAAAGACTAATCATGATAGAAAAGCTGGAAACTAGAATAAAAGAATCAGATGAAAATGATACCATTTCAGAAGAAGATCTCAAAAAGGAAATGGGACAATGGTTCGAATAAAATGGCTAAGATCGGCTAAAATAGATTTAAAAGAAATCTATGATTTTATAAGCCTAGATTCTAAAAGATATGCGAGATTCCAAATTGAAAAAATTCAAAATAAAACTGAAATTTTAAAAACCGGAATGATTATCGGAAAACGAGTTTCGGAAATAGACAATGATAATGTGAGAGAGATTTTTGAAGGGAATTACAGGATAATCTATCGTATTATTTCCAAAAATGAAATTCATATTCTTTTGGTTCATCATGGTGCAAAGGATATATTACAGAGAATGAAATAATACATTATACCAAATTTATTATTTGTACTAATATACTGAGTCTCGAAATCGAGGCTTTTTTTATGAACTGTCTTAGAGTTTTTGTTATCTTTTTTGTTTTAACTAAATTTTACAGTAACATATTTCTCAAATTATGTTTATATCATTAGTTTTGTGTTTTTAACCATTCAGAAATCCTTTTTTGGAATCATATATGAAAATCTCTAAAATAAAATTAGTCTGCATATTGGGTATGTTTGCTTCTTTCAGTACTTCGTGCGCTGTAAGAGAAAATACTCCGAAAGTAAAAAATAAAGTCTCGAATAATACTACTAAAACTCCAAATCCCAAATTAGTTCCGCCAATCGCAGCGATTCCTGTGAATGAGGAGTTTAAAGCCAATCTTCCAGCGATCAAAAGAGAATTTCGTGGAGTTTGGATTGCGAGTGTTGCCAATATCAACTGGCCTTCGAGAAATAATCTTTCCGTAGATCAGCAAAAAGCGGAAGCGATCAGTATGTTGAATATGCTTCAGGAAAATAATTTTAATGCAGTGATTTTTCAGGCACGTCCGTCTGCGGATGCTTTATACACAAGCGAATTGGAACCTTGGTCTTATTTTTTGACCGGAAAAACAGGCGAACCTCCATATCCAAATTATGATCCGTTGCAGTTTTGGATTGAAGAAGCCCATAAAAGAGGAATGGAGCTGCATGTTTGGCTGAATCCTTACAGGGCGCATCATTCTAATGGAGGAACGGTTTCTAACCAATCGATGGTCAATAAACTTTCGGATATTACTATTAAACTGAAAAACGGAATGTATTGGTTTGATCCTGCCAACCCGAAAACTCAGGGACATGTTTCGAATGTTGTAAAAGATTTGGTGAAAAGATATGATTTGGATGCCATACATTTTGATGACTATTTTTATCCGTATGCCACCTATAACAGAGGTGCAGATTTTCCGGATCACGAAAGCTGGAGAATCTATCAAAGTTCAGGTGGAACACTTTCGAGACCAGATTGGAGAAGAGATCAGGTCAATAAATTTGTAGAAAGAATTTATAAAGAAATCCACGCTGAAAAAAATTATGTAAAATTTGGAATCAGCCCGTTTGGAATCTGGAAACCGGGTTATCCGGAAGGAGTTGTTGGTTCTTCACAATATGATGAATTATTTGCTGATGCTAAATTATGGTTAAATAATGGATGGGTCGATTATTTCTCTCCACAGCTGTATTGGCCGATCGATTCAAAAGGACAAGCGTTTGCTTCTCTGTTAAATTGGTGGAAATCTGAAAATACAATGAACCGTCATCTTTGGCCGGGCTTAAATACAGTTGAAGTGAAAGTTTCTGACAGACCGGGTGAAATTAAAAATCAGGTGGAATTGTCAAGGCAGATTTTAAAGGATGATGCAGGAGAAATACATTGGAGTATTGCGGGTTTAACGAAAAGTTCAAACATGCTTCCAACCTTAAAAAACGGACCTTATAAAGACAAAGCGTTGACTCCGAAAAGCCCGTGGATAAAAATGGCTCCTTTAGAAAAACCAACGTTATTCATCAATGATAACGGAAGTTCTGTACAAACCAGCTGGAGCACAAAAAATATAGGGAATGTTTTTCACTGGGTACTTTTTACGCAATATAACGGAGTTTGGGAATCAGAAATACTTACTTTAGATAACCTTTCAAAAGAAATTCCTAAGTTTAAAGATGGTAAAAGTTTAAATGCAATTGCAATAAAAGCGATTGACCGTTTAGGAAATGAAAGCGATTATATGGCGAAGAAAGTGAAGTAATATTCTTTTGTATTTAAAAATAAAATAGAGGCTAACAAAATCGTTAGCCTCTATTCTTTTAGATTAAAATACCTGCACATAAGTAAATTTCTGTGAGCCTGAAGTGATTGTAAACCATTCTCCTTCTACAAGATATCTATTTTGATAGGTTTCTGAAGGACCATTACATGAATTATAGGCAGGATCTCCCAATTCGAGTTCGGCTCCGTAGACGAAGTTTGCATCTCTGGTAACCATTAAACAGTCCGTCCAGTCTGTGTCGGTTGTAAAAATACTTGTATCATAAAATACAGGATGACCGGCAACTCTCCATATTGAAGGGTTCGTTGCTGCGCTTTGTACGAGCCATTGGTTAATTAATGGATTAGAAGAGGGCCCCTGATTGTATCTTGGATATTTAGCAACAAAAGGAGAGCCTCCACTTGCAGGCGGAAAAGTAATGTTAAAACTACTGTAATCATTGCTTGAAATTCTGGGATAACAGCTTCCGTTAAGGCCATTTGCCTCTATTCTTGCTTCCAAAAAATATGGCGAATAATTATAAATCATTAATATTGACTGCTGCGCATTTGCAGATATTCCAAATAACAGTATTGTGAATAATGTTAAGATGTTTTTTTTCATAATCTATTTAGTATTAGTTTTTTAAAGGATAAAAAAGTTAGTTCTCAGACTGTACTTTGTTTTTGATCTCGCTGTTTTTACTGTTGTTGATCTGGATCGCCCATACAATAATTGCGCTCATGTCGCCTTTTGTTTTTCGCTCTATTTCCTGATCTGTAGCGCCTGTAGACTTTATTAATTCTAACGATGCTGGAATAAGTGTTTTCTTTCGCCTGTCACTAAGCTCAGTACTTCCGCTTCTCCTTTCCTCGTCAGTTAGCTTGTTTTCGGGATTATTTAAATTTTTAAATGCTTTTGCGAAAGCTTCCATTTCTGGTGATTTAAGAGTTTCCGGATTCGTTACTACAGCATTTTCAGAAGAGCATGAACCAAAGATTGTCAGTGCTACCAATAGCAGACATGAGATTGAGTTTTTCATTTTCGTATGAGTTATTTAATTTTTAGCCAAACTAGTCATAGAAAACCTGATGTGCAAACAGTTGCTGTAATGATTTATGAATTAGTACTTTAGGAAATAGGTCTCGATTACCGTCTTTACAGTATTTTTTAAAATGTTTTACCTGAAAATATTTTATGCATTGCATTCAATATGAATGATTATGATTAACGATTTCACTCTATTATGATAATTTTAGTTATTAAGTCAAATCTGTGTTTTTGTTGTGTTTAAAAATAATTGATTATTAATAAGTTAAATGTTTTATTCGGTGTAAATTTATAAATAATTCCCATTAAATTTAAATATTGATTTTAGATAATATAATGCCTTTGTTTTTATTTTTAACTTGCTGAAGTTTTTAAATCATTAATTTTTGAAATAAAATTAGCCTTGCCAGCTATATAATCGCAAAATAGGCTGGATAATTAAATTATGTCATTGAATTGTGAATATTTAAATTTTAAAATATTTATTCATTTTTGAGGGATATAATTTTCAGTTTGTACAAATTAAATCGATAATCAAATTATAATATAACAACAGATTTTTAACAACAAAAAACTTATTTACTATGAGAAAAATTCTTTTTACACTTAGCTTTTCAACTTTGCTGCTAAGTTCATGCTCTAATGAAAGCGTGGCGGTGAACACAGTAGAATCTATGAAAACTCCCGAAATGGAAAAGTTTGATAAAGCAATGAGAAGTTTAGGTGATCCTGCCAACAAACCAACCGAAGAAGAGAGAAGGAGCGGAAGTACAGAACTAAGTGACAGAAGAAAAAGGGTTCTTCTTCCATCTGCAATGGATCTTATTAAGTCAACAGGTGTTACAGACAACCAGATTCAGCAAAAAACAAATGGAGACGTTTCTGCTATTTTGGTGTGGGCAATTCAGATCAACCAGGAAAAAGTGGCACAGATAAGAAATAACGCAAAACTATAATTACTATGAAAAAGCAATTTTTAATGATATGTTGTGCGTTAGGAGGAATGATCTCGGCACAGCAAAGTACGCTTATTATCAATAATTATTCATCATATGATTATCACGGTCAATTGATGGCAACGCCGCTGGGAACATGTTATCCGATGGTAAGTATAGGATATCCTGCTGTTCCTGACCAGCTTATTGTACCGGCATTTTCCGACTACAAACTTCCGTTTTATGCAGATGGAGCAGCTAACGGTATTACTACTTTTTTGGTGCAGACTTCCGGAGCTAATCCTGCAGTTCCAAGAGTCCCTGGGCATGTAACTTTATCATCTACAGGAGTCATTTCAACTAACACCAACTGGAGACATACCAAATTCCAGATGTATTTTGCAGGCACCAATACACCGGTATCATCAGGCGGAACAAGTGTACCTGAAACATATTTTAATGCAAATCTTGGAGATGGAACCAATAGTTGTTTCTCTGGCCCATCTTATATTTCTACTATATACGGAGATGCCGATTGGTTTACAATTTCATCAGGCGGTACGCAATATACTTATATACAAATTTTTTAAAACCATGTTATGAAAAAAATACTTTTGCTCTTAAGCTTATCTTTAAGTACGATTGCATTTTCACAGATAAGTACATTGGTCATCAATAACTATTCGGCTTTTACGGTTACGGGTAGACTTCGTGCTGCAGATATTACGAATTGCGTTCCCGAGCTTTATATGGGGAATACATTGGGTAGTGGTAATTTTACCATTCCGGCAGGCACAACGACAGATTATCCAAAGTATTATACCGCGAACGTGGCACCAATACCTGTAAATGATTTTCTTGTAAGATTATCTTATACATCACCTGCAACAGTGCTTGCTTATAATGATCCCAATATGTATGCAATTTCTCCTACCACAGATTGGTCTTTCTTTGCATTTGATGTAAGAGATCCTGCAAGTATCAATACGGTTTATGATCATTATGATATAGGTGTTGCGCCATGTGCGGGTAATTATCCTTCGAATGGTGTCGGGACAGTATCGGAAACCGAGTGGTTTACGATTACATCTGGCGGAACAATCTTTACTTATATAAATATTTATTAATTTTTATACCTTAAAGTTTTAAATTCGAATAAAAAAATAGCTCCTTGAATTCACAAGGAGCTATTTTAAATTATTTTAAAAATGGATTATCCGATCTCGATACCGTTCTCAACATTGCTGTCGTCCGGTGTTACGAAAGATAATTTTCCGTCTGGTTTTGTCGTTAGCAACAACATTCCCTGAGATTCTATTCCTCTGATTTTTCTTGGAGCAAGGTTTAATAAAATCATCACCTGCTTTCCAATCACTTCTTCAGCGGTAAAGCTTTCTGCAATCCCTGAAACTACAGTTCTTACATCAACTCCTGTATCAACAGTTAGTTTTAATAATTTATCTGCTTTTTCTACTTTTTCAGCTTCAATAATCGTTGCTGTTCTCAAGTCGATTTTTGTAAAATCATCAAACTGTATTTCCTCTTTCATTGGGTTGGCGTTAGGATTTGTCTTTTTATTGCTTTGTTTTGTATTTTCTAATTTCTGAATCTGAGCTTCAATAACGTCGTCTTCAATTTTTGAGAAAAGAAGAGACGATTCGTTGATTTTGTGACCGGTTTCAATTAAAACAGTTTTTGTTTCAACAGTATTCCAATCTGATTTTTGAACATTAAACATGTTTAATAATTTCTCAGAACTGAAAGGCATAAACGGTTCACACAATTGTGCTAAAGCAACAGCAATCTGAGCTCCGACAAATAATGAATGTGCCGCCTTTTCAGGATTATCTTTAATCGTTTTCCAAGGCTCTTCAGCCTGAAGATATTGGTTTCCGAAACGTGCTAAATTCATTAAAGCTGTTAAAGAATTTCTGAATTCGTAATTTTCTAAGAATCCTGAAATTTCTTTCGCTGATTTATTGATTTCCGCTAATTCCGGAGCATTCACATCACCTTGAGGAACGATTCCATCATAATATTTATGAATTAAAACCGCAACTCTGTTGATGAAGTTTCCGAAAATCCCTACTAATTCAGAATTATTTTTAGTCTGGAAATCTTTCCATGTAAAGTTATTATCTTTTGTTTCAGGAGCTGAAGAAAGCAATGCATAACGCAAAACATCCTGCTGTCCCGGGAATTCTTCCACATATTCGTGTGCCCAAACCGCCCAGTTTCTTGAAGTGGAAATTTTATCGTTTTCAAGATTTAAAAATTCAAAAGCAGGAACGTTTTTCGGCATTTTGTAATCTCCGTGAGCCTTCATCATCGCAGGGAAAATAATACAGTGGAATACAATATTATCTTTTCCTATGAAATGAACAAGGTCGCTTTCTTCACTTTGCCAGTAATCTTTCCAGTTTTTTCCATTTTTTGCTGCCCATTCTTTGGTGAAAGAAATGTAACCAATCGGTGCATCAAACCATACATACAATACTTTTCCGTCTGCTCCGGGAAGTGGAACCGGGACACCCCAGTTCAAATCTCTGGTCATCGCACGAGGTTTTAAACCATCATTTAACCAAGATTTTACCTGTCCGTAAACGTTCGGTTTCCAATCATCTTTATGACCTTCAATAATCCATTCGTTCAGGAAATCTTCATATTCATTTAATGGTAAATACCAGTTTTTTGTTTCTTTTAAAATAGGAAAATTTCCGCTCAACATCGATTTTGGATTGATCAATTCTGATGGCGAAAGGGTAGAGCCGCATTTCTCACATTGATCTCCGTACGCATTTTCATTTCCACAATTCGGACAAGTTCCAACGATATATCGGTCAGCCAAAAATTCATTAGCTTGCTCATCGAAGTATTGCTCAGACATTTCTTCCGAAAATTTCCCTTTTTCATAAAGAACTTTAAAGAAATCCTGACTTGTTTCACGATGATTAGCCGATGTTGTTCTAGAATATTCATCAAAAGAAATTCCTAAATCTGAAAAAGATTTTTTGATGATTTCGTGGTATTTGTCGACAATATCCTGTGGTGTAACCCCTTCTTTTTTAGCTCTTATGGTAATAGGAATTCCGTGCTCATCTGATCCACAGATAAAAGCAACATCTTTTCCTGATCTTCTTTGAAATCTCGCATAAACATCTGCAGGAATATAAACTCCAGCCAAATGCCCAATATGAACCGGTCCGTTTGCATATGGCAAAGCCGCCGTAATCATCTTTCTGTTTGACATTTATAGTATAGTTTTAAGTCTGCAAAGATAAAGATTATCTGCCAAAATTCCCCGATTTAGACGCTATAATATCACGCATGTATTTTATAACTAAAGAATCTTTATCTGAATTAATACGGATTGTTGGTTGTATTTTTTTATTTTTAAAGTTTATAAATATTCAATAAAATGAAAATTACAGTTGCTGCGGTTTTATTATCGATGATGTTTGCAGGTGCAAATGCACAATCTCTGAAATCTCCGGACGGAAAATTTGAAATGAATTTTCAGCTGAAAAACGGAGTGCCTTTTTACAATTTAAAATATAACGGATCTACGGTTGTTGAAGATTCCAAATTAGGTTTAAGGCTTTTTAAAGATACCTCGGTAACATTTGCCTCAGAAATTACAAAAACTGAAGATGCAAAATTTGATTTGAATAATGACTTCGTAAAAACTTCCGAGAAAAGAGATTCAAAAAACGAAACTTGGCAACCTGTTTTAGGCGAAAAGAAAAATTACATCAATCATTATAATGAATTGGCGGTTACGCTGAATCAAAATTCTACAGACAGAAATATTGTCGTTAAGTTTAGACTGTTCAATGACGGTTTAGGTTTTAGATACGAATTTCCACAGCAGAAAAATCTGAATTATTTTATTATCAAAGAAGAAGATACAGAGTTTGATTTTCCAACCGACATGAAAGCTTGGTGGATGGTTGCCGATTACGATTCTCAGGAATACAGATATCAGGAAACCAATATCTCTGAAATTCCTGCAAGATGGGATAAAGCTTTTGACTCTAATGCTTCACAGAAATTAATTAAAAATGCAGTTCAGTCGCCTTTGATGTTAAAAAAGAACGGAAAAGAACCATTGTATATTAATATTGCAGAAGCGGCAGTTCTCAATTATGCAGCTTCACATCTTGAAGTGGATGCTCAGAATTTTAAATTTAAAACGCATCTTACTGCAGACCGACAAGGTGCGAAAGGCTATATTCAGACTCCTTCTGTAACGCCTTGGAGAACGGTTGTTGTTTCGCCAAAAGCGGAAGATTTAATGGACTCAAAAATGTTATTTAATCTAAATGAGCCGACAAAATATACCGATACTTCTTACATAAAACCTACAAAATATATGGGAGTTTGGTGGGAAATGATTATCGGAAAAGCGCAGTGGGCATATTCTACAGCAGATAATGTACATCTTGGAGTAACCGATTTTTCTAAATTAACACCCAACGGAAAACACGCAGCTAACACTACAAGAGTTAAAGAATATATTGACTTCGCTGCTGCAAACGGTTTCGAAGGTTTGTTAATCGAAGGTTGGAATATCGGTTGGGAAGATTGGTTCGGTCATTCCAAAGAATATGTTTTTGATTTTTTGACTCCTTATCCGGATTTTGATATTAAAATACTGAATGAATATGCACATTCAAAAGGAATTAAACTGATTATGCATCACGAAACTTCTGGTTCAGCAACCAATTACGAAAGATGGGCAGATCAGGCTTTTCAATTAATGAATAAATACGGTTATACTTCTGTGAAAACGGGTTATGTAGGCGATATTATTCCGAGAGGAGAGCATCATTATTCGCAATGGACAATCAATCATTATTACAGAATTGTAGAAAAAGCAAATGACTATAAAATCATGGTCAATTCTCACGAATCGGTTCGTCCGGGAGGAGAAAGCCGTACTTATCCAAATTATATTTCAGCAGAAGCAGCTCGTGGAACAGAATATGAAGCTTTTGCAGGAAACAATCCTGATCATCAGACAATTCTTCCATTCACAAGATGGATGGGTGGCTCGATGGATTACACACCGGGAATTTTCCAAACCAAATTAGATTATTATTTTCCCGGAGATAAACGTTTTGTGAAAACCACTTTGGCAAAACAATTGGGATTGTATGTAACGATGTATATGCCTTTGCAAATGGCTGCAGATCTGCCTGAAAATTATGCAAAACACATGGATGCTTTTCAGTTTATCAAAGATGTTGCAACAGATTGGGACGACACGAAAATTCTTTCAGCAGAACCGGGGGATTATGTAATCACAGCGAGAAAAGCCAAAGGAACAGAAAACTGGTTTGTTGGCGGAATTACCGATGAAAATAAGCGAGAATATACCGTAGATTTTTCATTTTTAGATAAAGGAAAAAAATATGAAGCAACGATGTACGAAGATGGAAAAGACGCTGATTATATCGATAATCCTCAAAGTTATAACATCTACAAAAAGCAGATTACGAGTAAATCTAAAATAAATTTTAAAATGGCACGAAGCGGTGGTTTTGCTGTTTCCATAAAGCCTGTAAAATAAATAATTTGTAATTTTAGAGTCCTTAAAGCCCAAAACTTTAAGGATTTTTATTTTAATGATATTAAATGAAGCTGATTACGAAAATTTTCACCAAGCAAAATGCTTTTCTTTTTTTATTGGTTGCAATGGTTTTAATGGCGAAACTGATTCCCTTTAAAGAATCTTACAACCAGTATTTTAATCTTTCAGGATTTATCGATTGGGGAATTGCTGGAATTTTTCTTTTGTATGGTTTAAAATTAAATCTGAAAGAAGTAGTAAAAGATGTTTCCAACTGGAAATTACATTTGCTGATTCAGTCAGGGACTTTTATTATTTTTCCTTTACTAGTCTTAATTTTTTATCCATTCGTAAAAGATTCTCAATATTACAGTATTTGGCTTTCCGTATTTTTTCTAGCGAGTTTACCATCAACCGTTTCTTCATCGGTTGTGATGGTTTCTACTGCAAAAGGAAACGTAACTTCAGCGATTTTTAATGCTTCTATTTCAGGAATTATCGGGATTGTGATGACTCCGCTTTTGATGAGCTTTTTCCTGACTTCAAATGGAGAAGGTGGAAATCAAATTGAAATTATCGAACAGTTATTATTAAAAGTTTTACTTCCGATTATTTTAGGGATTTTACTGAATCCTGTGTTTAAAAAGTGGGTGACCAAATATTCAAGTATCATCGCAGAATTTGACCGACTGATTATTTTATTGATCGTGTATGAAAGCTTTTCGGGAGCATTTATTGAAAATATTTTCGCTTCGGTTCCTTCGCTGGTGTTTGTAATTCTAGCCTTGAGTGTGGTTTTTCTGTTCTTTTCAGTCTATGAGATTCTTAAATTTTTGGCTAAAAAAATGAATTTTAAACCTAAAGAAATTATCACCGCAACTTTTTGCGGATCCAAAAAATCTTTGGTTCATGGAAGTTTGTTCCTGCTTGTTTTAGGAATTCCGGATGAACAAAAAGTTTTATTTTTACTTCCAGTAATGGTTTATCACAGTTTTCAATTGTTCTACGTAAGTTGGTTAGCGAATAAAATTGCAAAACGAATAGAAATTACAACATCTTAAAATTTAATGATATTTAAAAATGATAAAATTAATTTCAAAAACGATTGCATTATCGGTTTTAACTTCTTTTTCGATGCTAAAATCTCAATCGGTAAAAGAAATTTTAAAGCAAAAAGGCTCTTTCAGAAAAGACACGGTATTTTCTGTTAAAAGTGATTCAAAAGAAACTTATTTACCGGTTACGATTATTAAAGGAAAAGAAAAAGGTCCGGTTTTTACGATTGTCGCAGGAATTCATGGCTACGAATATCCGCCAATTATTGCCGTTCAGGAATTATTAAAAGAAATAAAACCCGAAAATATAAAAGGAAGTTTAATTATTATCCCGATTGCCAATGTTGAATCTTTTCAAAAGAGAATCCCTTTTGTAAATCCATTAGACCAGAAAAATTTGAATACAGCTTTTCCAGGCTCATCAAATGGAACTCCGACTGACCAGATTGCTCATTTAATTACGAACGAAATTATTTCTAATTCAACGATATTTTTAGATATTCACGGTGGAGATGCGAGTGAAGATCTATTGCCTTTTGTTTGCTATTATGACAGGAAAGACGCCGCTGAAAACACTAAAAAAGCTAACGAATTATCTGTGAAATCAGGTATTGAGTATGTGGTTTCTTATCCTTATACATTAAAATCAACTGACCAGTCTAAATATGCGTTTAAAGAAGCTACACAGCAGGGAATTATAGCTTTAAGTATTGAAGCTGGAAAATTAGGAACAGTTCAGAAAGATAATGTGAAGCTGATTAAAACTGCAGTCTACAATATGCTTGAAAATTCAGGGACTTATGTAAATAGAAGATCAAAAGTTTCAAAACAAAAACCAACTATTCTTTTAAACCAACAAGATTATATCAGAGTTCCTGAAAACGGAATTTTTTATAGTGAACTGAAAAGTGGAGATAAAGTAAAAAAGAATCAAATTTTAGGCTATATTACAGACAAATTTGGAAATAAAAAACACGATATCGTTTCACAAACCACCGGAATTATTTTGTACAAAGTAGGAACCCCGCCGGTAAATAAAGGTGAAACTCTTTTTTGTATCGGATATAATGAATAAAATATTAAATCTATTATAATGAAAAAAACAAAACTTTTCTTTGCTTTAGCAATCTTTCTATTTGCTTTTTCAGGCTTTTCAGCGCAATCTAAAGATGCGAAATTTGAAAAAGAAAGAACTGAAATCTCAAAAATGCTTGATGATTTCAATGTTGCTGCAGCCAATGCAGAATTTGAAAAATACTTCAGTTTTTTTGCTGATGAATCTACATTTATCGGAACCGACGCAACAGAAATCTGGAATAAGCAAGAATTTAAAACTTGGGCAAAACCCCATTTCGACAAAAAAAAGACATGGAATTTCACATCGGTTAAAAGAAATATCTATTTCAGCAAAGACGGAAAGCTGGCTTGGTTTGATGAATTATTAGATACTCAAATGAAAATCTGCCGTGGCTCAGGAGTTTTAGAAAAAATAAACAGAGCCTGGAAAGTAAAACAATATGTGCTTTCAATGACAGTTCCCAATGATATTGTCGATAAAGTAGTTGCTGAAAAATCTGCAATGGAAGACGATATTTTAACGGAATTGAAGAACAATAAAAAATAAATTATTTGACGATATAAAATGAATAATTTCATCAATGGGAGCGGACTTTAGTCCGCTTTTTTATGTTTTTTAAAAATGACTTTAGCCAAAACTTATGATAAATGTGTAGCAGTAAAATTCACTTCGAAGAAAATTGACGATTCACGATTTGCAATTCTCACAAAATCCTTTCTTATCCTACATCAACAATTCCGGAATCTGCAAGCTGTACATTTGTATCATAATTAAAAGCAATTATAATAATTAGATAACAAATAAATAATAAAGATATGAAAACAGTTTATCACAAAGCAGATACAAGAGGTCATGCCAATCATGGTTGGTTAAATTCTTATCACACCTTCAGTTTCGCAGGTTATCAAAATCCTGAAAGATCGCATTTCGGAGTTTTGAGAGTACTAAATGACGATACCGTCTCTCAGGGAATGGGTTTTGGAACTCATCCACACAAAGACATGGAAATTATTTCAATTCCGTTGGAAGGTGATTTAGAACACAAAGATTCAATGGGTACAACTGCTGTTATCAGAAAAGGAGAAATTCAGGTAATGAGCGCCGGAACCGGTGTGATGCACAGTGAGTACAATAAAAATAAAGACGAAGCCGTAAAATTCTTGCAGATCTGGGTTTTTCCAAGAGAAACAGGTGTTGAGCCAAGATATGATCAGAAAAGTATTGCAGACGGTGAAAAAAATAACGGATTCCAACAGATTTTATCACCCGATAAAAACGATGCCGGAGTTTGGATTCATCAGGATGCATGGTTTAATTTGGCTAAATTCACCAAAGGAAACGGTAAAAACTATATGATCAATAAAAAAGGAAACGGTGTTTATGCTTTTGTTTTAAAAGGAAGTGCCAAAGTGGGCGACAGAGTTTTAAGTGAAAGAGATGGGTTAGGAATCTGGGATACCCAAAGTTTCAACATTGAAGCAACAGAAGATACCGACACATACTTTTAATGGAAGTTCCTATGGAATTACCTTCTTATTTAAAATAAAAAAAATATTTTTGCCGAATAAAAATTCCCCTCCCTTGGAGGGATGGCGAAAATTCGAAAGAATTTTTGATGAGGTGGTTTAAGTACTACTTCAACAATAATACATTAAAACTTAGACAAATTTAAATTATACAATGAAAATTTTAGCAGTAGCAGGAAGTAATTCCGAAACATCAATCAATAAAATATTAGTTTCTTACGCAGCTTCATTAATTGAAAATGCAGAAGTAGAGATCGTAGACATGAACGATTTTGAAATGCCAATCTACAAACATCAGCGTGAAGTGGAAAGCGGAGTTCCGCAGGAAGCAAAAAACTTGGCAGAAAAAATCGATGCTGCGGACATTCTTTTAGTTTCTTTGTCAGAGCACAACGGAACGTATTCTACAGCATTTAAAAATGTTTTCGACTGGACTTCAAGAATCAAGCAAAGAGCTGTTTGGAACGAAAAACCAATGTTGTTAATGGCTACAGCTCCTGGTGGAAGAGGTGGTTTGGGAGTTTTGGAAGCTGCAGAAAAACGTTTTCCGTTACATGGAGGGAATATTATCGATACTTTTACCCTTCCATTCTTTAATGATAACTTCGATAAAGAAGCAAATGTGATTTCTAATGCAGAGAAAAACAGTGAGTTAAAAGAAAAAGTAGCAAAGATTGCTGCAGTTGAAATAATCTTAGAAAAATAGCATTTGAAAATTAATATAAAATTAATATCTTTGCAAAAAGAAAAAGTAATGAAAATTCAGACCACTTTTAAAGAATGTTTCTCCAAAAAAGGGAATATTGTGGACTCTGAAATTCTGAGATAAAATAACGGCCGATAATCTACTAAGATTGTCGGCTTTTTTGTTTTCTAAATTTGAATAAAAAGTAAAAATAAAATGTACCAATTTATCAATGTAACAGTTTATCAATTTTAAACCATTGTTACATTATTACATTGATACATTGCTAAATTATTAAGCATGAGCAACACGTACAAATCTGCAGGAGTAGACAAAGAAGAAGGTTACAAAACCGTTGACAAGATCAAAAAAGCGGTGGGCGAAACTCACAATTCCAATGTTTTGAATCATTTGGGAAGTTTTGGAGCTTTCTACGAGATTGGAGGTTACAAAAATCCAGTGTTGGTTTCAGGAACAGATGGAGTGGGAACGAAGCTGAAAGTAGCTTTAGATTCAAAAAAATACGATTCTATCGGGGTTGACTGTTTCGCAATGTGTGCAAATGATATTCTTTGTCACGGTGCAAAACCATTGTTTTTCCTTGATTATTTAGCTTGCGGAAAATTAGATTCCGAAATCGCTGCAGAAATCGTTTTAGGAATGGTAGCGGCTTGTAAAGACAACAACTGTGCGCTTATCGGTGGTGAAACTGCTGAAATGCCCGGAATGTACAAACCGGGAGATTATGATGTTGCTGGATTCTGCGTAGGAATTGTAGAAAAAGATCAGATTATTGACGGTTCAAAAATCAAACCTGGAGATAAGATTATTGCGTTGCCAAGTTCAGGTTTCCACTCAAACGGATTCTCTTTGGTAAGAAAAATATTCCCTGATTTTAACGAAGAATTTGAAGGAAAACCTTTGTACGAAACACTTTTGGTTCCTACAAGACTATATTATAAAGATATTCACAAGGTAATTGAAGAAGTAAAAGTTGCAGGTATCGCTCACATTACTGGCGGTGGTTTGTACGAAAACATTCCAAGAATTATTGGTGATGGTTTGTGTGCTTCTATTGATGCTTCAAAAATTCAGATTCCTAGTATTATGGTAGAACTGGAAAAAAGAGGAGGTGTGGCTCACGAAGAAATGTTCGGAACCTTCAACATGGGGGTTGGGATGATCGTTGTAGTTGATGCAGAACATTCAGAAAAAGTATTACACCTTTTGGATGATGCGTACGAAATAGGAGAAATCACAGAAGGAGCTGAAAAAATAGATTTAAAATTTTAAAAATAGAATTTAGTATTAGAGATTAGGTTTAAACTAATTTCTAATTTCTAATTTCTAACTTCTAATTAATGAAAAACTTAGTTATACTCGTTTCAGGATCAGGAACCAATCTTCAGAGAATTATTGATACCATTGACAGCGGAGAAATCCAGAATGCAAAAGTATCTTTAGTGGTTGCGGATAGAGAATGTTCCGGGTTGGAAAGAGCAAAAAACCATAACATAGAAAACGTTCTGATTCCGAGAGGAAAAAACTTCAGCAGTGAATTGAGTAAAATTATTCCTGAAAATACTGATCTTATCGTTCTAGCTGGTTTTTTATCAATCTTAAAACCTGAATTTTGTGATAACTGGGGCGGGAAAATAATCAATATTCATCCTGCTTTACTTCCAAAATTTGGAGGAAAAGGAATGTGGGGACATCATGTTCACAATGCGGTGATTGAAGCTAAAGAAAAAGAAAGCGGAGCAACCGTTCATTTTGTAACTCCTGGAATTGATGAAGGAGAAGCAATTCTTCAAAAATCATTCGAAGTTACAGAAAACGATACTCCCGAAACTGTTGCAGAAAAAGTTCACAAAATTGAATATGAAATTTTTCCGATAGCAATAAATAAAGTACTCAATAATGTACCAATGTAACAATGTATCAGTTTACCAATTAATCAAATTGGTACATTGTTACACTAATACATTGTTACATTAATAAAATAAAGACACACTTAGATTGATTAAAAAAGATTTCGAAAAAGTAAAAAATCTAAGTAAAAGTAAGATCGGAGGTGAAAGAACCGGTCTACAGTTTGAAATAACTGTAAAAAGTAAAAATTGAAAGTCCCAAAAGGACGATTTAACCAAGTGTAGAGTGAAATCCTATGCTGAAAATGAAAGTAAAAATGAGTGAAAATCGCAATATTGCGGTTTTCGCTTAAAAAAATGAAAAATCTATGAGCAAGAGAGTTTTGATCAGTGTTTCTGACAAAAGCGGATTAACAGAATTCGCACAGTTTTTGGAATCCCAAAATTATGAATTGATTTCTACAGGCGGGACGTTCAAACATTTGAAAGAGGCTGGTTTAAATCCCATTCAGATCGACGAAGTAACAGATTTTCCTGAAATGTTGGATGGCAGAGTGAAAACTTTACACCCAAAAGTTCATGGTGGTCTATTGGCGGTTCGTTCAAACGAAGAACACATGAAAACGGTTCAGGAGCACGGAATTGGCTTGATCGACATGGTAATCGTAAATCTTTATCCTTTTTTTGAAAATGTAAATAAAGATATTTCTTTACATGAAAAGGTAGAATTTATCGATATCGGTGGACCATCAATGCTTCGTTCAGCAGCTAAAAACTTCGATTCTGTAACCGTAATTACCGATGTTGAAGATTATACGAAAGTACAAATCGAAATGGAGCAAAACGGTGACACGTACATCGAAACTCGTAAAAGATTAGCCGGAAAAGTATTTAATCTTACTTCAGCCTATGATGCGGCGATCTCAAGAATGCTTTTAGAAGAAGATTATCCAACGTATTTAAGTGCCTCTTATAAAAAAGTTTCAGACCTTAGATATGGTGAAAACCCACATCAGACAGCAGCATATTATGTTTCTACTTTCGAAAACGGTGCGATGAAAGATTTCGAACAGTTGGGAGGTAAAGAATTGTCTTTCAATAACCTTCGCGATATGGATCTTTGCTGGAAAGTGGTGACAGAATTTAAAGAAGAAATGGCTTGTTGTGCGGTAAAGCATTCTACACCTTGTGGAGTTGCTATCGGAACTTCAGCTTTGGAAACTTACCAAAAAACTTTCGAATGTGATCCTGTTTCTATCTTTGGCGGAATTGTTGCAATGAACTACAAAATTGACGCAGCAACAGCTGAAGAATTAAACAAAACATTCCTTGAGATTGTAATGGCTCCTGATTTTGATGAGGAAGCTTTGGAAGTTTTAAGAAAAAAGAAAAATTTAAGAATTATAAAAATCGTTAATCCGGTTTCTGACAAGCAAACTTGGGTAAAAGTTGACGGAGGAATTTTAGTTCAGGATAACGACAGTATCTTCTCTGATGATATTAAAGTGGTTACAGAAACACAACCGACAGAAGCACAGCAAAAAGCATTATTGTTCTCTCAGAGAGTGGTAAAGTATGTGAAATCTAACGCGATTGTAGTTTCTAACGGTATTCAGGCTTTCGGAATCGGAGGTGGACAGGTTAACAGAATCTGGGCAACTCAACAAGCAATTGAAAGAGCTAAAGAAAAATTCACAGGAGATCTTGTTTTGGCTTCTGATGCATTTTTCCCTTTCCGTGATGTGGTAGATTTCTGCGCTCAGGAAGGTATTACGGCAATTATTCAGCCGGGTGGAAGTGTAAAAGACCAAGATAGCATCGAAGCGGCAAATGAGCACAAAATCCCGATGATGTTTACTGGTGTTAGACATTTTTTCCATTAATTAAAATAGAATTAAAATATAATTTGAGATTGTATTTATAGCATTCAAAATTATATATTTGTACAATAGACTAGATAATAAATAAAGTATGAGAATATTAATCATAGGTGAAGGTGGTAGAGAATCTGCTTTGGCAGCAAAACTTCAGAAGGATTCTAGAGTGAGTCACATGTTTTTCGCCAACGGAAATGCAACTACTGGTGCGATAGGAAAAAATGTTCATTTATCAGAGATTAAAGAACTTAGAGATTTTGCAATCAAAGAAAAAGTAGATCTTACGATTGTAGGTCCGGAAGCTCCTTTGGTAGCTGGTTTGAAGGATGAATTTAAGAAACATGGTCTTAAGGTTTTCGGTCCGAATCAGAAAGTGGCAAGTCTTGAAGGAAGTAAAGCTTTCTCTAAGAAATTTATGCAGACCTATGATATTAAAACAGCAAAAGCTGTGGTATTTGATTCTTATCCTGAAGCTAAAGAATATGTTCAGAATCAGGAATATCCTTTGGTGGTAAAAGCAAGTGGTCTTGCTGGTGGAAAAGGAGTTGTAATTTGCGAAACTTTGGAAGAAGCAGAAGCTACGATTCACGATTTCATGATCAGAAGAATCTACGGCGATGCAGGAATTCGTTTGGTTATCGAAGAATATTTAGAAGGTTTTGAAGCATCAATAATTGCATTCTCAAATGGTGAAAAAATATTCCCATGTATTGCAGCTAAAGATTACAAAAAAGTAGGAAACGGCGATACAGGTCCAAATACAGGAGGAATGGGTTCAGTAGCTCCAAGCCCTGAATTCACAGAAGTACATTATGTTGATTTTGAAAATAATATTCTGAATCCAACTGTAAAATGTCTTAAAGCTGAAGGTTTCACGTTCAAAGGAATGATTTTCTTTGGATTGATGATTACCAAAAACGGGACTTACTTATTAGAATACAACATGAGATTCGGTGATCCTGAAACTCAGGTTTTGATGGCATTAATGGAAAACAATCTGTTAGATGTAATCAACGACTGTATGAGCGGTAAAGAAATCGAGCTTAAATTTAGAGACGAAAAAGCAGTGTGTTTGGTGATGTGTTCAGGTGGTTATCCTAGAAACATCGAGACTGGTTTTGAAATCACGGGTGAAGAAAAAGTAAGACACAGTCAACTTTTATATGCAGGAGCAATCAAAAAAGGAGATAAAGTGGTTTCCAACGGCGGTAGAGTTTTGAATATCGTTGCAACAGGCGCTACTTATGAAGAGGCCAGCAAAAAAGTATACGAAGACGCAAGTCATGTACATTTCGATTACGGCTTCTACAGAGAAGACATCGGAAAGTTTTAATATAAAGCCCTGATTTGTCGGGGCTTTTTTTATTAGAAGCTATTTCCCGCTTTTCGCTATATCTTTTTTGTCATTGCGAACAAAGTAAAGCAATATGCTGAACTGGTTTACAATCGCAATAACAAAAAAGGATGTCGCTGCAATCGGGGCTAGGGTTTTCGGTATTTCAACAAAAATTAGTTATCAATCATCATTTATCAATTATAAAAATGAACAACGGTATTATCATTTTAGATTTCGGATCTCAGTACAACCAGCTTATCGGAAGAAGAATCCGTGAGATGGGTGTTTATTCCGAAATTTTACCTTTCAATACACCATTAGAAACAATTTTAGAAAAGCAGCCGAAAGGGATCATCCTTTCCGGTGGACCAAGTTCTGTAAACGCAGAAAATGCTCATTTGGTTGAAAAAGAATTGTACGAGCAAGGAATTCCTGTTTTAGGAATTTGCTACGGAATGCAACTTACAGCACATCTTTTAGGCGGAAAAGTACATAAAGGAGTAAAAGGGGAATACGGTAAAGCACATTTGGAAATCGTAAAAGAATCTTCTTTATTAAAAGGCGTTACCAATGATTCTATTGTTTGGATGAGCCATTTTGACGAAGTGGGAGAATTACCTGCAGGTTTCGAGTTAAATGCAAAATCTGGTGTAATCGCTTCAATTTCTAACGAAGACAAAAAAATATATTGCGTACAGTTTCACCCGGAAGTTTCTCACACGGTAGAAGGTGGCAAAATGTTGGAGAATTTCGTATTCCCAATTTGTAATGCAGAGAAAAACTGGAAACTTACAAACTATATCGAAAAAACAGTTGAAGAAATCAAAGAAAGAGTAGGAGATCAGAAAGTGATTCTTGGTCTTTCAGGAGGTGTAGATTCTTCTGTTGCAGCCGTTTTAATCCACAAAGCGATTGGTGATCAATTGCAATGTATCTTTGTAGACACAGGATTGTTGAGAAAAGATGAAGATGTAAAAGTAATGGAAAACTATGGAGAACATTTCCATATGAACATTAAGCTTGTTGATGCTAAAGAAAGATTCTTATCTAAATTAGCCGGAGTTGACGATCCTGAAGCAAAAAGAAAAATCATCGGAAACGAATTTATTCATGTTTTTGATGAAGAATCTCATAAAATTGAAGGAGCAAAATTTTTAGCACAGGGAACAATTTATCCTGACGTGATCGAAAGTCAGTCGGTAAACGGACCTTCTGCAGTGATCAAATCGCACCACAATGTTGGCGGACTTCCTGAAGAAATGGAGTTTGAATTATTGGAGCCTTTAAGAGAATTATTCAAGGATGAAGTACGAAAAGTAGGTGAAGAATTGGGGATTCCTCATCATTTGGTACACAGACATCCTTTCCCTGGTCCTGGTTTAGGGATCAGAATTTTGGGTGCTGTAGATGCTGAAAAAGTGAAAATCCTTCAGGAAGCTGATGATATTTTCATCGAAGAATTGTATAAAAATGATTTGTACGATAAAGTTTCTCAAGCATTTGTAGTCTTACTTCCTGTAAAATCTGTAGGAGTAATGGGCGACGAAAGAACTTATGAATATACAGCAGTTGTTCGTTCTGCAAACACGATCGACTTTATGACGGCAACGTGGAGCAGACTTCCTTACGAGTTTTTAGATACTGTATCGAGCAGAATCATCAACGAAGTAAGAGGAATCAACAGAGTCGCTTATGATATTTCAAGCAAACCACCTGCAACAATAGAGTGGGAGTAATTTTGACTTGAATTTTAAATATAAATCCTGCCTTAGGCGGGATTTTTTGTTTTATTTTTGAATAAACTTTTAATATGAAAAATATTCTAATAACAATTTTTATAGTTGTACTCTCATCTTGTAATAAGAATCCTGAAATTACTGAAGTTGTAGAGAATAAAAAGATAATTGCTGAAATTGACCGGTTTATAGAAGATTCAGACAAAAAAAATAAAGAAAAATTTATGGTAGTTTCCGGATTTCATGACTCACAGAAACAGAAAATAGATATTCTTTTTACAAATCAAAAACCAGTTATCATTACGGAAAATACAGCAAGATATAATGATGAGATTAAAAATAGTAAATATGGTTATTTCACCTATAAAAATTATGAGTTTCTGGTTTCTGATAAAATGAAAAGTGTTTTTAAACTAGATTATAAAAATTTTGATGCGATGAAAAAACATTTTACCATAAAAAATAACTTTGCTACGAAAGAAGAGGCAATGAAAAGTAAATGGAGAACCATGTATATGAGGTTGAACACCGCAAAAGATTCCGTAGAACAGAGCAATATCTCAGAAATATCCTTATCTGATTATAGCCGTTAAAATAAATTTTATAATATCAATCCTGCCCTTTGCAGGATTTTTTTTTGATTGTACTTAAAATATAAATATTTTCTACATTTGTCTTATGAAAATAGCATACCTCGGTCCACAAGCCAGTTTCACACAATTAGCAGCGTCTCAGATTTTCCCGAATGAAGAATTGGTTCCTCAGTCGAGTATTTTAGATTGCTTTAATGCGGTGAAAAATAATGAAGTAGATAAAGCCGTAGTTCCATTAGAAAATTCTATTGAAGGAACAGTTTCGATGACCCTCGATTATCTCTACGATTTTGAAGTTTTTATCGAAACCGAATTGGTGATGCCCATTGCGCATCATTTGATGATTCATCCCGATAACGAAACTTTTGAGAAAGTCATTTCACATCCGCAAGCTTTGGCGCAGACTTTTCATTTCAGGTATGATCATTTTAAAGACATTCCTTCACAGGATTATAGTTCTACAGCGGCTTCAGCTAAATTGGTTTCTGAAAATCCTCAGGAAAAATGGGCGGCAGTTGCCAATAGATATTCAGCAAAATTGTATGGCTTAAAAATTATTCATGAAAACATTCAGGATTTTGAACAGAATCACACCAAGTTTATTGTGATTTCAAAAACAAAATCTGCTTTAGATATTCCTTTACCGAGAACTTCAGAAAAAACTTCTTTAATAATTACCCTTCCCGAAGATCATGCGGGAGGTCTTCATCAGGTGCTTTCTGTTTTTGCATGGCGAAAAATGAACCTTTCGAAAATTGAAAGCAGAACGTTGAAAACAGGTTTGGGAAATTATTTTTTCTTCATCAATGTAGCAAGTGAATGGCACAATGTTTTGTCCCAAAATGCTATCGACGAGATTGTCGCATTAGGTACTAAAGTGAAATTTTTGGGACATTATAATGAATATATTTTTGAAGAATAATTTTAGCTTGCATTTCTAAAGATTATTGCTGAAAAATCTGTAATTTACATTTCCAAAATTCTCACAGATGATAGATAAATTAAAATCTAAAAGCAATATTAATGATGAATTTAAATATGTAGCCAAACTTCTGAGTCGCGCCACATTAAGCTTCTTGAAAATCAATCTTATCGGGCAGATTTCTATTGCAATTCTTTGTATTATCACCATTATTGTAATTGTGAGTCAGACATTTAATAATGGAGGCGGGCCTGTTCATACCAACGGACAAGCTGCGATTTTAGTATTATTTGCAGCAAGACCGATTTCTTTCGGATTGACGATACTCAGTATTTTTGGAGCTCCGATTCTGTTATTCACTTTAGGAAATAAATATGTGATGTTTCGTACGATCAACAGATTGATTGCTGATAAAGGTGAACAATTACTTTTCCCGATAATTGACAGAATTTTAAATAAAGCAAAAGATAATCAGCCACAATTATTTCAAAAAGGAACGGATAAAGCCAAGCTCCAGTTGAAGATATTACAGGAAATAAGAGATTCCAAAGAAAATAAATGGTTCAAGAAAATCATTAGCTACGGTTTCAAGAAAGTTGAACTTGACGAAATAGATTTTAAAAATGAAAATGTGAGCTTTACTGAGATTTTAAAAATTAAAACTGTCGACAAACTTAAAGATATTTCACAACCAAGTAGACTGTTTTTCTATCTTATTTTGGGTTGGCAGGCTTTGATTTTGTTGTTGACCGTTTTTAAGGTTATTTAAATTATTCTTTAAACTGAATGTTTGTACACTTGTTTTTTTCATACCAATTGATCCAAATTTTTCTGTCTTTTTCGTAAACACCACCAGGATATATTCTTGCATAATTGAGCATACTTTCGGATGAAACATGAGTGTATTTTGAAATGAATTTTAAAGCATCATGAAATTTTTTTCCTTGAATTGAATAAATCAATGTATCAATGAATTGTATTGATCCAAAAAAACTCTTTTTAAACTCCAAATTTTCCTTGCAATCAACGGTCTTACCACAAATAGTTGGACTATTTAAAAGAATTAAGTGATAGTCTCTATAATTAAAAGTTGTATCAATACCTTCATGATAATAAACTTCACTGGATGTTTTTGATAAATAGTTATAATTAGCATCAATTTCAACGGTAAGTTGATAATTTTTTGTTGTATCAATTAGTGTTTCAAAAGTTTTTAAGCATAATTTAGTGTTAGTGAAATAAGCTTGCATTGTATCATTTTTCAAAAAATAAACATAATCATTTTCTGTAGAATCTATCCTGACAATTTTTGAATTAACTTTGAGTGTTTCAGATTTAAAGTAAACATTTTTTATTTTGTAAGCTTTACATGAAACAAGCGTTAGAACTATAATGAGAGAAATATATCTGGCCATAATTAATATTTTACAGGATTTGGATCGATATATTTTAACAGTGTAAATCTTGGATTTATTTGATTTCCTGTAATATTTTCACAATCGACAAAATGCTGGGATTTCATTCCGTTTTTCCAAATTATAATATTATTTTCTATGATTTGTGTATCTTGAACTTTGGTTTTTAAGTTAGCGTACATTTGTTTTTGAAGAAATAAAGTATACTTTTTATTCAATTTAATTTTTTGGTAACTTTTATTCGCAAAACTGTTGTCGATAGCTTTGGTGAAAACGCCTTCAATCGAATCATTTTTAAAATGAAAAATATGAATTCCGTTTTTTGTTTCTATTTTAAAGAATTTTGCTTTTGTTAAAACATAATTACCATGTAAAATATATTGTGTTTTTTCTCTTGATATACAACTCTTAATAAGACTAAGAATTATGACTAAGATAAATTTTTTCACCATAAATCAAAAGTATAAATCTTTTTTTAGAATTTAAATTAAAACTTTTAAAAGGAATAATTTTTGAACGTAACTTGCAATTCAATTTACTCTCACCACAATATGTTTGATAAGCAGCAAAGAAAACTAAAAAGATCGGCAAAACTGATTTCCGTTTTAAGTAAATACGGATTCAAAGATATGATTGCCAGAATGGGCAAAAAACCGGAAGAGAGTATTACTCAATCTGACGAAATCATCTCAAAAGGAACTGTTTATGAACGCATTCGTCTGGTTTTGGAAGAGTTGGGTCCCACTTTCGTGAAACTCGGCCAGACTTTTAGTAACCGTGAAGATCTGCTTCCACCCGAGCTTATTCAGGAGCTTCAAAAACTTCAGGATAGAGTAGAAGTGGTAGAAATGAATGTAGAGGAAATTCTTGAGAATGAATTCAATATTATTCCCAAAGAACATTTTTCAGAAATTATTGCAAAACCTTTGGCAACGGCGTCTATTGCACAAGTTTACAGAGCAACTTTAATTTCTGGGGAAGAAGTTATTCTGAAAATTAAAAAGCCAGACGTGTTATCGGTTATTGAAGACGATTTACTGTTGATAAAAGATTTGGTAAAACTCATTTCTACCTATTCTGAAATCGGTGCTAAACTGAATCTGAAGCAGGCAATTTTAACTTTTGAAAAATCGTTGCTCGAAGAAATTTCTTTGGTGAATGAAAGAAATAATATCCAACAGTTTGCTTTAAATTTTAAAAATAATAAAGAAACTTACGTTCCGAAAGTCTATGATGAATTTTCCAACAATAATATATTGTGCATGGAATTCATCGACGGAATAAAAGTAACAGATAAAGAGGAATTACTAAGGCATAATATCGACCCGGTTGTGGTTTCAGAAGTTGGTTTAAGACTTTTTGTTTCGCAGATTTTAGATTACGGATTTTTCCATGCAGATCCGCATGCCGGAAATATTTTGGTAAAAAGAGATGGAAGAGTCGTATTTATAGATTTTGGCGCAGTCGGGAAAATACAGCCAAATGATAAGGAAATTTTAGAAAGTTTAATTGTTGCTTTTGTCGCTAAAAATTCTCATAAAATCGTCCGTTATCTGAAAAAAATGGCGGTGAGCTATGAAATTCCTGATGAGAGAAGATTTGAAAATGATGTTGATGAAGTTTTAAATTTCGTGCATAGCACTTCATTGAAAGACATCGATCCTAATATTATTATCAATAAAATGAAAGATGTTCTGAAAGATAACAGGTTGTATATGCCTGATTATTTTTATCTTTTATTTAAAGGAATTGGCTTGATAGAAGGTGTCGGAAGAACGATCAATCCTGATTTGGATATTGTGAAAAGTCTTCATCCGTACACAAAAAAAATATTAAGCAACAAAATAAGTCCCAAGAAACTCCTGAAAACAGGAATCGAAAAGATAATGACTTTCACCGATAATGTAGATGAAATTCCTAAAGAACTGCGTTCTGTATTACAAAAACTGGATGATAACAGTTTTACAATTTCGAGTGAAATTAAAAATATTGACAAAACGAATCAGTTAATAAAATCAAGCATTATCAATCTTATTTTAGCGATGATTTTAGGAGCAAATATTATTGCAACAGCCATTGTTTTTGTTTCAGAATCCGGTCCGCGAATTGGGGAAATGTCTTTGGTGGCTGTTCTTGGATTTTTGTTTTCAGTATTGCTGGTAATTATTCTTTTGCTGAGAATTACAAGGAAATGAGAAATTTAATTCAATAAATATATTAAACTAAAATGAAAATATTAGTCTTATTTACTTTCATGTTCTTTGGTTTATCACTTTATGCTCAGGAAACGGAAGGTGTTTTAGGTGATTTTGACGGAAACGGAATTCAAGAATATGCGTACACAAAGATAAATGATTGTAACGACGACTGCGACGGAAAGTGTGAGACAATCATTTATTTTAGTGATAAAAATATCAAACCTTTCATAATTGCTCCTTCGAGAAATGGAACTTTATACAATCTAAAAGATTTAAATAGCGACGGAAAAGACGAAATAGGTTTCTATCCTGATTGGTGTACGAGTTGTTGGCACCCGTTTTATGTTTATGCTTATGGGAAAAGTGTTTGGAAACCTTTAGTGTCTCCAATTTCTACACATTGTTCGCAATGGGAAGATGAGAAATTTCCGATTAAAAAAGATCCGAAAAAGAAAGGATATGTCATTATTACAACAAGTGTCTGGAAAGATGACGATATTAAGATTATGAGTAAAAGCGTGAAAATTAATTAACTTATTTACCGAGATTTATATAGATTTAAAACTTAATAACGAGTCTAAAAACTCACTTCCTTCAGTATAGATTTACAACCAAATTAATTGCCTATCTTTGCAAAATGGAAAAACTCACTTTTGCAGACTTTGACCTTCCGGTTAAAGTTCTTGATGTTTTAGCAGATTTAAATTTATTTGAGCCCACTCCAATTCAGGAAAAAAGTATCGGCCCGATTCTTTCGGGGAGAGATGTGATGGGAATTGCACAGACAGGAACAGGAAAAACTTTGGCGTATTTATTACCGGTTTTAAAAACCTGGAAATATAATAAAAACGGAAATCCTACTGTCGTTGTTTTGGTTCCTACAAGAGAATTGGTGGTTCAGGTAACAGAAATTGTTGAAAAACTGACAGAAAATCTTACTGCAAGAGTAATTGGAATTTATGGTGGGAAAAACATCAATACACAGAAATTATTGTTCAATAATGGTTGTGATATTTTGGTAGGAACTCCCGGTAGAATCATGGATTTGGCGATAGATAATGCAATTTCATTAAGAGAAGTTCAGAAACTGATCATTGATGAATTTGATGAAATGCTGAATTTAGGTTTCAGACCACAGTTAACCCACATTTTTGAAATGATGCGCGAAAAGAGACAGAATATTCTTTTTTCGGCTACCATGACAGAAGCTGTAGATGAAATGTTGGATCAGTATTTTGCAGGTCCTATTGAAATTTCATTAGCAAAATCAGGAACTCCGCTTGAGAAAATCGAACAGACCGCTTATAAAGTTGAAAACTTCAATACAAAGATCAATTTACTTGAGAATTTGTTGAAAAACAACGAAGATATGTCTAAAGTGTTGATTTTTGCCAATAATAAAAAACATTCAGATCTGCTGTTTACACAAATTAATGAGCTTTTTCCAGAGCAATTTGATGTGATCCACTCCAACAAATCTCAGAACTACAGACTTAAAGCAATGAAGCGCTTTGAAAATGAAGAAATCAGAGGTTTAATTACGACAGACGTAATGGCTAGAGGTCTTGATATTTCAAATATTACACACGTTATCAATTTTGAAACTCCTGAAGTTCCTGAACAGTATATTCACAGAATCGGTAGAACAGGTAGAGCCGATAAAGACGGTATTGCAATAACTTTTGTGGCGAAGAAGGAAGAAGAATCTGCTTTAGATATCGAATTATTGATGGATAAAGAATTGAGATACATCGATTTCCCTGAAACGGTAAAAATCAATCCTAAGAAAATTGCATCTGAAGAAGATCAGATTGTAATGAAAAACCCTGCTCAAGCGAAACTTTTTGACGGTGGCGGAGCTTTCCACGAGAAAAAGGATAAGAATAAAAAAGAAAACTGGGGCGGACCTTCCAAAAGAAAAACTCCTAAAAAATTCGGTGCGAATAGAGCACAACAGAAAGCAATTTCTAAGTCTAAAAGAAAGAAATAAAATAAAAAAAGATGCGTCTCACGTGAGACGCATCTTTTTTATGGTTGTTTTTTAAATAAAATAACTGACGTATCATTTACGCCATCACCATTGTAATCTTCAATGTGATCTACAGTCATTATTTCAGTATTATTCAGCGAATGAACTACGCTCGATTCTACTATCGAATCTGAGTATGTAAAGGTCAGCATTTTTGTATTTTCACTATATTCATACGTTCCAGTGTCAAATCCGTCAGCAATGCATTCTGTATTATTTTTAGTGTAATATTTTATACTGAAACCTTGATTTTGAACGAATTCGAAAGTGTTTAAAGTTTCGCAGCCTGTAACAGGACTTGACTGCAAAATTGCATTATTAGAGCCTGAGATAATCATTGTTTTACTCATTTTCCAATTTCCTACAATTGGATTTATTTCGTTTTGATTATTTTCGTTGTCATCGTTACCACAAGAAGTCAATAGAAGTAGGATGGCAAATGCCAGTAGAGAGATTTTTTTCATCGATGTTGTTGTGTTTATTTTCACAAAACTATGATTTTTTTAACCACTAACAATGGAATAATGTAAAAAAAGCGATTTCAACTGAAATCGCTCTTGTTTTTTCGAAAAATCGAATATTTTTTAAGGTTTATAATCCTATTATTTCATATAAGGATTCATCACGTTCGTCCAAAGTCTGTAACCTTCAGGTGTCATATGAAGCATATCTTCTACAAAAAGATCTTTTCTTATATTTCCGTTAGCGTCATTCATCACCTTGGTAATATCTATGAAATCAGCATTTTTTTCTTTTTTCATAAACTTCTTAATTTTTTTATTGGCTTCTTTCATTTGAGGCCATAGATTTTCACGGCTCGGCGAATATTTTATTGAAATATAATCAACCTGAATAGTCGGGAATTTCTCACGAATCTTTTTATAGAACGTTTTGTATCGGTCAACCACAACATCAGCTTTTAATTGTGCATCATCGGCAAAATCATTTTCTCCGCAATAAATAATGATCTGTTTTGGTTGATAAGGAGTTAATAAATCTTCAGAAAAATAATTTAAATCTGTTAGTCTTGATCCCCCAAAACCTCTGTTGATAATTGTTTTACCCGGAAAATAATCTGAAACATCCTGCCATTTTGTGAATGATGAGCTTCCGACTAAAAGGATAGAGTTTTTTGGCGGAGCATTTTCCTGATCTAGTTTTTTGAAATTCTGAATGTCCTGCCAGAACATCGGTTGTTTTTCCTGAGCGAAAGTCAGGGCGAAAATCAGTAGCATTACTACTGAGAAAATCTTCTTCATTGTTTCTAAATTTTTAACGAAAGTAAATATAAAAAAAACTCCCGTAAAAAACGGGAGCCAATATCGTATATTTTGTTTCTATCTTTTATAAGTAATGTACGTAGTGTCTATTACTAAATCACCATTTACATCAACATTATCAAACATCTGCACAAGTCTAAGTTCACTATTGCTTAGAATAATAACCTTGTACGCTCTTTCGCTGTCATTATCGTATTTTATAACCAATAATTTATCCTCATTGGAGTATGTGTAAGTTCCTTCAGTTTTTGCACTTGTACACAATGCACCAACACCTGAGAAACCTGTATAGGAAGCGTAATAATCGGTTCTGAATTCTGTTATACTTTTAGTTTCGCATCCTGTAGGAGTAAATGTCTGTAGCGCAGTCGTATTATCTTTTCCTGATATTACTTCAGTTTTTACAGTTTTCCATTCGCCTTTCAGCATGTCCATTTCATAACCCTGAACGTCATCATCTTCACATGATGTCAATGCTAATGCAGAAAAGGCAAATAAGAGTAAGTGTTTTTTCATTTTCACAAATTTAAGAATATGCTAAAATATAAATAAATTTGTAATATATATAATGAAATCGAGGTTTTTTAAACAAATGTTTGTAAAAAATATAATCTAGATATTAGGTTTTAGGTTTTAGAAAAATCTCTGAAGTATTATAAGTTCTCATTTGCCTGAAAATATATTAGCATAATTTTTTAACTAAATCCTAAACCCTAATATCTATTACCTAATTTTAGTAACTCATCTCAACGATTTTATATGCATCTTGAGGAGTGAGATTTTTATTTTCACCTAGACCCAGCCAGTTTCTCTCGGTAAAAGCTTTTTCAACTCTTTCCGCAGTTCCTGCAAAATCCTGCGTGTAATCTGACAGTTTTGTCTGAATTTGAAGACTGTGGAAAAACTCTTCCAGTTTTACGATAGCCAGTTCAGCTTTTTCTTCGGTACTGCCTTCTGTAATTCCCCAAACTCTTTCTGCATATTGTGCCAGTTTTCCTTTTTTTGCATCAAAATTATAGCGATAATGCGAAGGAGCAACTACAGCTAAAGTTCTTGCATGATCAATCCCGTAATAAGCGGTTAATTCGTGTCCCATTGCGTGAACAGCCCAATCGGTAATCACCCCTTTTTGAATTAAACCATTTAGAGCCATCGTACAACACCACATAAAATTTCCTGCGGCGTCATAATCAAAATCATCAGACATCACTTTGGGAGCGGCATTCTGAAGGCTTATCAAAATGCTTTCAGCAATTCTCTCCTGAAGATCTGCTGAAGAAGGCGAGGTCATATATTGTTCTAAGACATGAGTATACGCATCTGCAATTCCGTTTGCAATCTGATTTTTAGGAATCGATCTGATCACTTCTGGATCTAAAACTGAAAACTGAGGAAATAATCCAGGTCCGCCTGAAGACAGTTTTTCGTTGGTTTCTCTTCTTGAGATTACATAGCCGGAATTCATTTCAGATCCCGTCGCCGGTAAAGTTAAAATGGTTCCGAAAGGCATTCCTTCACCTTCAAAAGTACGCACCGGCTTTTTAAGGATTTCCCAAGGCTCGCCTTTGTAATTAGCAGCTGCAGAAAGAAATTTAACGCCGTCAATTACAGATCCGCCACCAACAGCAAGAAGATAATTGATGTTGTTTTCTTTGATAAAGCTTAAAGCATTTACCAAGACTTCGTATTCCGGATTGGCAGGCACACCACCAAATTCGTGTAAGTCATGATCTTTTAAAGCTGTTTTCACCTGATCATAAACACCATTGTTTTTGATGCTTCCGCCACCGTAAATCATTAATATTTTGGCGTCTTTAGGAATTTCATTTGAAATTTTTGCAATTTCACCTTTTCCGAAAAGTATTTTTGTGGGATTTTTAAACTCGAAATTAAGCATTGTTCTTATTATTTACATCAAATGTAAGCATAGAAACACGAAATCTGAGTTAAAAAAGTTTTAAAGTTTGTATGATTATATTTTATGTAAACTATTGCAATTTTGCTTTTATTTCATCTAAACTGTAAATTGCTGAAATTGCTTCTTTTCCGCTTGAATCTATAAATCCGAATTTGTTGTTGATTGTCTCTACCAAAGCGAACCCTTTTTTTAGTTCGTCAAATTTTCCGATTTTATGATAAATTGTCGGCACAATTTCTTTTCCGTTTTTGTCGATGAGCCCATAAGTATCCGTAATTGCTTTTACGACAGCAAAGTCAGGATGTACATTTCCGAATTTTTCAATTTTTGAATAGATTGGCGTTACAATCTGCTTTTTATTTTGATCAATAAAACCATAAGTTCCCGATTCGGTTTTTACCAAAGCCCAGTTTTTTTGATAGTCACCATAAGCATACACTTTTTTATATTGAGCAAATGACGAAACGCTAAGCGAAGTAAACATAAGAACAAATAAAGCCTTTTTCATGGTTCAGTAGAATTTTAATTATAAATATTTAGATTTTCGTGATTTTATCTCAATATTTCATTGACCGTTATTGATAAAACTAGGAATAAATGATATTAAGATGCCGATTGCAGCAGCAATTAAAGCAAAATTTTTAGACATTATTGCAAAATAAAAAAGAGAATAACACGCAACGAATATTACAAGTCCGAATCCTATTGTAGCATTTAAAATCATTTATTTGCTTTCATGAATTTTAATCTAATAAAATTTTATAATATCCATTTTCTTTTGTTGCCAATACGTTTTGAAAGTTAATCTCATCAATTTGATAGCCATCACAATCCGTCGTAACATCAGATGATCTGATAGAAAAAAAGAAAATATTGGGCGCTGAAGTAAATCTGTATTCTTGAATTCCGTTATATGTACCAACATTTTTTAGTACAACCTTATGATCTTCAGTCTCTGTAAGTTCTACACTTGTATAACCGCCTTGTCCTGTTTTTCTCATAATGCTGTAAGTAGTCATATTTCCATTTTCAATTAAATTTTCTCCGGCTGAATTAACAAATTCAAAAACTACTTTTTCAGGAGCGGTATAACAGTCTTTTTTACAGGAGATTGTAAAAAAGGTAAAACATAACAATAACATGATTTTTTTGATCACAATAAAAATATTTTAGATTTGAATATCACGAAAGTACAAAAAATAAAAGATTTTTTATTAAAAGTCCCTTAAGGTTGAAAAAAAATATGTGTTAAAGCAACTTATTTTTAATTCTATAGAGTTCTTGTTTTCCAATTTTTAATCACTTCCGGAATTCATGCAATTGATAAATGAGATCGAGATTATTCTAACACAATTTTATAATATCCTTTTTCGTCAGTAACATCAATATCAACACCTGTAAACGTTAATTTATTGATTTGATAACCATCACAACCTCCTTTAAATTCTGAAGACTGTATCGAAAAATCAAAAACTTTGAAACTAGAGTAGAAGGTATAGTTTTTTGTTCCATTATAAGCACCCACTTTTTCTAAAATAACCTTATTGTCATCGGTTTTAGTCAGTTGCAGACTAACATTATTCTCGTCTTGAATTGAATATACGGTAAGTGTTCCATTGGCAATAAGATTTTCATCGTTTGAATTAACAAACTCAAAAACAATGGGTAGTGGCGCATTATAGCAATCTTCAGCGCAGGCTGTGAAAAGAAAAGCCATTACAAGGAATAGGAATATTTTTTTCATTAAATATAGATTGGTTCGGTAAAATTAAGAACTAATCAGCAAATATTTGCATGTAAAATTATAAATCTGAATGATTACTTCGAGATCGGAATATTTTTAATACCTGCGCAAATTGATAATTACTAATATCAAAATCATTAATCTTAATTTCAATTTTCTCATTATTATGGAAAAAATATAAATAATTAATTTCAGGCTTGTAATCATTTTTAGGTTCTCGACTCACTAAATGTTTTGATGTAATTTTTTCAAGCTGAATTTCACTCCAAATGTATCTTGGGTTGTCTTTTATCTGAATTCCTTTTCTATTTATAGAAATCATAACTTTAGGTATTTTCTTAATTTCTAAAACTATTTTTGTAATGAAATAACCTGTAAATCCTATTAATACAATCAGTACAAATATTGCCGCGAAATTCAGTTTAATGACGATTGATGAAAGAAAGAGAATTCCTATCATCACAAAAATACTGTACGTAAAAATTGCTATAATTCTACCAGAACGTGAATATTTAATGACTACTTCATCTGAAACTGTATCTTCTTCATATTCAATTTTATCATGCTTATGAATACTGTATTCTTTATGAATAAAAATTCCATTGATAAATGCACCAATAAAAAATATAATCGAAATAATAAAATTATACTGAAGAAAATAAATTCCTAGTGTAAAAGCTAAAATGCCAAGTATGGTATAAAAAATAATTCCGAATTTCATAGTGTTTTATTTAGTCAATCTCATATTGATCGTTAAACTTTGCATTCAATTTAAGATGATTTTTAAAGATTTTAGCGAAGATACATTTAAAACACTATTTAGAGAGGTTTGCTAAAAAATTTTCATATTATTTTAAACTGATTTACTCGAAATTAAATTTAAAATCTCCTACATTTGTTATATGATACACGACCAGCGCGCAGAAAAATTCAGGCAGATCGTTGAAAATAAGTTTCAGATCTACAATTCATTATTTATGAGCCTGCCTTATGATAAAATGACGAATATTGGGATGTTGCTTCCGTTTCTTTGTGAAGAAAGCAAGATCGGTTACGAAGCCGGAAAAACACCTGAAGAAATCGTTGAAGAATTCTTTAAAAATCATACCGATTTACAGACCGAAGAGCAGAAAACCGAGTTGCTTTTTAAAATTATACAATATATTGAAAGACAGGTTGTTTTGTTTGATAGTATTGAAGATGCCGCATTTCCGAACATTCACTCCGAAAGTGATAACGGAACAGTGACCAATATGTACGAACGATCATTACAGGATCACAAACTCGAAAAAATTCGTGAAAAATTAAAGGACTTTGCAGTTAAAATTGTTTTTACGGCTCACCCGACACAGTTTTATCCCAATTCGGTGCAAAGAATTCTTCATGATCTTCGAAATGCGATTACGACAGATTCTATCACCAGTATTGATATGTTGCTGCAACAGTTGGGAAAAACCCCGTTTGTTAACAAAGAAAAACCGACTCCGATTGATGAAGCTTTGAGCATCATTTATTATCTGAGATATGTATATTACGATACGATTGGTGAACTTTTCACAAAGATAAAATCAACATTTGGGAACGAGCATTTTCATTTGCATGAAGACCTTATTCAACTTGGTTTTTGGCCGGGAGGTGACCGCGACGGAAATCCTTTTGTTACTGCAGATGTTACGAAAAGAGTAGCGGAAGAATTGCATTCAGCCATTTTAAAGGCTTATTACAATAACCTTAAATCTGTAAGAAGAAGATTAAGTTTCAGAGGAGTTTCTGATGTGTTGACAAAGCTGAGCAATGAATTGTATTCTGCTATTTTTAGAAATGAAAAGATCACTGCGGAAGATATTATTAGAAGATTAGAAGAGGCTGAAAAGATCTTAGTTGAACAGCATAATTCGCTATTCCTTGATCTGTTGGTAAATTTCAAAGATCGTGTGAAGATTTTCGGAACTCATTTTGCCACGTTGGATGTTCGACAGGACAGCAGAATTCATCAGCAGGTAATTGACACCGTTTTTGCTAAGGTTTTTTGGAATAGTGAAGCCAGCAATGAAGATAAATTCAATCAATTAATTCAAATTTCAGATAAGGTTAATGCTGATGATTTTGAAGATATTGTGAAAGATACATTATTGACGGTTTCTCAGGTATCAGAAATTCAGGAACTGAACGGATTGAGAGGAATGAACCGATATATTATTTCGAATTCTGATGCCGTGAAAGACGTGATGAATGTATATGCATTTTTCAAAATTTCAGGTTATAAAGATGAAGACATCAATATGGATATTGTTCCGCTTTTTGAAACCATGGAAGGTCTTGCGAATGCTGAAAATGTGATGAATGAATTGTATCAAAATCCGGTTTACAAAAAGCATCTTTTAAAGCAAGGTAATCAACAAACCATTATGCTTGGTTTTTCAGACGGAACCAAAGACGGAGGTTATTTGAAAGCCAACTGGGAAATTTATAAAGCAAAAGAAGTTCTCACGAAACTTTCTGAAGAAAACGGAATTAAAGTCGTATTCTTTGACGGCAGAGGCGGCCCTCCTGCAAGAGGAGGCGGTAAAACCCACGATTTCTACGCTTCGCAAGGGAAAACAATTGCCAATAATAAAATCGAATTAACGATTCAGGGGCAGACAATTACCAGTATTTTTGGAAATAAAGAACAAGCAAAATATAATTTTGAACAGCTTCTAACAGCTGGAGTTGAGAATGATGTTTTCAAAAATTCTAAAAAAGATTTAACTGAAAAAGAAAGAGCTTTAATTATTGAATTGGCAGATATCAGTTATCAGAAATATTCAGATTTGAAGGCACATCCAATGTTTGTTCCGTATTTGCAGGAAATGAGTACGCTTGAATATTACGGGAAAACCAACATCGGAAGCCGCCCGTCAAAACGGGGTGGCGACAGCGAGCTTAGATTTGAAGATTTAAGAGCGATTCCTTTTGTGGGATCTTGGTCGCAGTTGAAGCAAAATGTTCCAGGATTCTTCGGATTTGGTTTTGCCATGCAGCAGATGAAAGAGCAGGGTAGATTTGAAGAAGTGATTGATCTTTACAAAGGTTCAGACTTCTTTAAAACTTTAGTTTTAAACTCGATGATGAGTATGAACAAATCTTATTTCCCATTAACTTATTACATTAAAAACAATCCCAAATTTGGCGAGTTCTGGAATGTTCTTTTTGATGAATTTAATCTTTCTAAAAACATTATGCTTGAATTGACAGGATTTAAACAGCTTCAGGAAGAAGATCCGTTATCAAGAAAATCTGTTAAAATTCGAGAGAGAATTGTGCTTCCATTATTGAGTATTCAGCAATATGCTTTAATGAAAATCCAGAAAGGAGAGGGTAATAAAGAAGCTTACGAGAAATTGGTGACGCGTTCTTTATTTGGGAATATTAATGCCAGTAGAAATTCGGCTTAAGAATTTTTAAATATAAAATTAAAAGAGACTGCCATAAAGACAGTCTCTTTTTTATAAACCTAATTTGTCATTAGGATTTGTCGGTTCACTTACCTGATTAATCAAATTGATACTTGTTGGCGTAACCAGAGGAATATGGTCTGCGTCTAACTGTTTTTTTATCTTTTCTAAAGCTTCGCTTTTCACGTGTAGCATATTGGCTCCGGTTGTGATCCAGAATTTAGCCTGAAGGGTGAAAATCCCTTGTTTGAGATTTGTGAAATTAACCTCAGCTGTTTCAAGCTTATCGATGTTTTGTAATTTTTTTATAACATCCAAAATACCTTGCTGTGCTTTGCTTATATCTTCATCGGCAGGAATCTCAAAATCTAAAATAATTCTTCTTTGCGGTGAAGCCGTAATATTGTAAAAAGGTGCATTAAAGATGACCTGATTGGGAATATATGCTTTTTTTCCGTCATCTGTAATCAATTTTGTCGTTAAAAAACCAATGTCCTGTACAGTTCCCGAGTGATTTCCTATTGTGATATAATCTCCCACTTTGAAAGCTTTATCAATCCCGATCAGCATTCCGGAGAATATACTCGATACCAGATCTTTCAGCGCAACACCCGCGATAACACCGGCAACTCCTAAACTTCCTATAAACTTCCATAAGAAACCGCTGAATCCCATTATTTCAAGAGCAATGAATGTTCCCATCAACATAATAATGAATCGGAAAATTCCAATGATAGTGATTACAGATCCTTCGTTTTTACTTTGAGGAAAAACCTTATGCATTATTTTTACGGCAAGCTTACTAAGATATTTACTGGTAAGAAGAAAGAGTGAAAAAACCAGAATTCCAACAACAAGTTTTGGGGTGAGTTTTGCAAATGCGATATACCAATTTTGTAAAACTTTATATACTGTATCTACGTAGCTTAAGCCATATTCCATAATAATCTTTTAATTTTTAATATAATTTTTAAGCAAAAATTTTGCCAGTTACAAAAAGTCTATTAAATTTGTAGACTAATAAAACAAAATATTATGTCGATCAAACTAGGAGATACCGCACCCAACTTTCAGGCAGAGTCGTCGTTAGGCAATATTGATTTTTACGAATACTTAGGAGATTCCTGGGGGATTTTGTTTTCGCATCCTGCAGATTTCACTCCGGTTTGTACAACAGAGCTAGGTTTTACATCAAAATTACAGTCTGATTTTGAGAAAAAAAATACTAAAGTGATTGCCTTAAGTGTGGATGGAGTAGAAGATCACAAAAAATGGATTGATGATATTAATGAAACGCAAAATACGGAAGTAAAATTTCCGATCATTGCAGATAAAGATAGAAAAGTTTCAGAACAATATGATTTTATTCATCCCAATGCTTCTGCAACCGCAACAGTTCGTTCATTGTTAATTATAGATCCGGATAAGAAGGTGAGATTGATTATTACGTATCCTGCTTCTACAGGAAGGAATTTTAATGAAATCAATAGAGTCTTAGATTCTCTACAGCTGGTAGATTCTCATAAAGTTGCGACCCCTGTAAACTGGAATGACGGTGATGATGTTATTATTCCGCCTTCAATTTCTACAGAAGATGCAAAAAATATTTTTCCTAAAGGTGTCAGGGAAATAAAACCATATTTACGATACACACCGCAACCCAATAAATAGGCTTAGATTTTTTATTTATTATATATAGTTTAGTTTTAATTTGAAAAAGCGGCTCGGAAATTTTCCGAGCCGCTTTATTTTATATAAGTTGTAAATAAAATTATCTTACATCATTTGCAACTTGCTTAGCTTTTGAACTTGGTAAATAAATACTGAAACCAACATTAAATGTAATGTTTGAGTTTAAACCTTCATTACCAAATCCTGCTTGTCCTTGATATTTTACCAATCCTTCAAGTCCAATATTTGGAGTGATAAAATATGAATAACCAGGACCAACTCCGAAATCTAAACCAGTTGTCGAGTTACCACTTTCAACAGAAGATCCACCAATACCTACGTTACCTTCAAAAAACCATCTACCGTGATTTAATAAATTGTCAACTCCTTTTTCTCCTGGTGAAAGGAAATAACGACCTAAAGCTCCAACTCCATAATCAAATCTTGTAGGGCTTCCGTTTGTTACTTTAGAAATTCCTAAGTTTACATAACCACCGACAGCAACATTGTCTTCTACAAAATATGCTCCTTTAGGCTGTAGTGCAATACTGTAACCTCCACCAGTGTTTAGTCCGAAGTTGCTTGAAAGTAAGCTGCTTCCTACCATCCAGTTACCTTTTTGAATTTGAGCATTTGCAGTTGTAGCTAAGCCTGCGATAGCTAAAATTCCTGTAAAAATTAATTTTTTCATATTTATTATTTTAATATTAACGTTTATTATTTATAAAAGTTAAAATTCAATTAATGTGCCAATACGTTAATATTAAAGACTTTTTTTTGATTTTTTTAAGATTTTATTATAAGAGTAAAGCTAAATTAAAGGTGCCTGAATTGTGATTGCCAAGTTTCGTTGGGAAATAAAGCTGCAGAAATTGTTAAAATTCTTTCAAGCTATTTTCTTTCTTTTTATATTACTTTCTATAATTTGAAGCAATAAATTTTCATAGTATAATTTTTTGCTTATTATAAATTACGTTGCAAAAATAAAGTGGAAACTGCATCTTGCAATTTCCACTTTAATAGAAGTATTAATAAATTATTTAAAGCTTATACGTAAGCGTAAAATAAAAGTTTCTTGGTGTAATAGGGTTTACAGAATAATTTTCGTGAACATTATAATTCTCAACATCAAACAGGTTTCCAACTTTTGCCTGAATCATGAATTTTTTCCATTCATATCCTGCAGATAGAGCAACTGTTGTGTAGTCTTTCACTTCAAAAACTCTGCTCACTCCATTTCTTACTACTAAGCTGTTTGCTCCGGTTTTTGTATCATTCCAGCCAGCTAATCTATTACCGATATAATAGACACTTGCTCCCACTTTAAGTCCGGGAACAAATTTTGTAAATTTATAGAAAACAGACGCATTTGCCGTAGTTGCAGGTGTTCTTACCAATCTTTGATCTTCTACATATCCAAACATTTCAGGGGTATCCAGATAAACAGAATTATTGTAAGAAACTCCTCCAATAATTGATAGGTTTTCGGTAGGATTTCCCGTAATATCAAGTTCAACACCGCGACTTCTCATTTGCCCTGCAAAGTCTTTTGTTAAACCTGTGGGATCTACAGCATTTCCATTGTTATCTAAAGCATTTTGGTAGTAATTTTTGTATAAAATTTGGTACACTGTCAAGTTTACCGCAAGTGCATTATTCCAAAGATTCTTTTTTACACCAACTTCATACTGATCAATATTGGTAGGTGTTAATGCTTCTCCGTTTCTTTCTTTACCTACGTTTGCAACAAATGAATTGGTATACGTTGCAAATACCGAAAGATTTTCATTTGGTGTATAAACTAAACCAGCTTTTGGAGATATTGCCTGATCTGAAGATGCTGAGTTATCTATTAATCCTTTACCAGTTGTAGAATTTGGATTAACGATATTATTTTTTGCTAGTTTAAAGTCAGTTTTTATGGTAGGCATATTTTCAATATACGACCAACGTAAACCTGCAATTACTTTAAACTGTTTTGTTAAGCTAATAAAGTCTTGAGCATAAACACCAATTCTTCTGGTATTGATTCTTGTTTTACTCAATGCTGCAGAGTTTGGCATTGCTCCGGAAGCCCAAGTAGACTGATCATCAAGATAAATAGTTCCAGGCTGCCCATTGATACCTGAAGCACCATTTGTACCAAAATAATAACTTGTACCAAAAGCTTTGTTATTATCAGGATTATAATAAGCATAAGAATCAGCGACACCATAATCAGCATCGGTACCGATCAAAACTTTATGATTGATTTTTCCTGTATAGAATTCTCCATTCAGGTTTATTTGTGCAGACGTATAGTTTTGTTCGTTATACGTTCTGTTCAATGGTCTGTTCCACGAAAGGCGGTTCGGAGTTGCTGTTGCATAAGCCCATTGAACTCTTTCTGTAGAAAAATAATCCTTAGTATAATTCTGATAAGATGCCGTAGAATTTAATGACCAATTTTCACTAAATTTATGATTAAAAGTAACGTTGGTAGAAACCTGCTCTACATTTTGATACTGCCAATCTGTTCCCAAAAATGCACTTCTGTCTAACCCAGTATTCAAAGAATAGCTTTTATCTTTATTTTCAATAGCGCCAATTCCAAAATCCGGAGTGAAATCATTTTTAAGATAATCAGCTTCAACAATTAATTGAGATTTAGGACTCAGATTAAACAAAAATGAAGGATTGAAATAATACTTTTCAGACTGTACAACGTCTCTGAAACTTTCAGCATATTCGTAAGCACCATTTACTCGGAATGCAATATTCTTTGTAAGCGGACCATAAATATCAACGGTTGGTTTGTAAGAATTCCAGCTACCAGCATTCAAACCAATACTTCCGCCAAAATCAAACCTAGGTTTTTTTGTAATCATATTGATAACGCCACCTGCAGCAGTATTTCCATAAAGCATTGCATTGGCTCCTTTCAAAACCTCAACTCTCTCTAATCCGCTAACTTCAGGGAAAACACCACTGTTAACTCTTGATCCGTTTTTAAATATATTGTCATTACCGAGAGCAAAACCACGACCTCCGAAGCTATCCTGAGAATTTCCTCTAGATGAGGTAACATACATTCCGTTTACATTTTGCAAAACATCGCTCAGCTGTTTTGCTTGCTGTTGCTCAATTATATCATGAGTCACGATTGCAATGGGTTGTGGAGTTTCCATTACCGTAAGATTCGATTTTGTAGACATTGGGGTCGCCTTGTTGGGATTTCCTGTCTTGCGAATATTTACATCTTCAATGGTTCCGATTCTGATTGTATCAGCTTCTGCATTTTTAAGTTGAGCACTTACTGATATAGTGATAATCAGAAAGCCTAAAGAGATAATTTGTTTTTTCATTGGAATATGTAGAGTGGATTTAAATATTGTGCAAATGTATCATTGTTATTTAGAATAGTTAAAAATAAATTTCTGATTTTTGTCATGTTATTTTTAGAGGATTATTCTCTCTTTTTGATGTTGTAATTTTAAATATCTTTGTTAAAAAATAAGTCTATGCAATTGGTAAAAGTAGGTCTGTGTGCATTTGGAATGAGCGGTAAAGTTTTTCATGCTCCGTTTTTAAAAGAGCATCCCGGTTTTTTTATGTCTGCCGTGGTTGAAAGATCGAAGGAAGATTCTAAAGAAAAATATCCGGATGCAGAAATTTACCGTTCGGTAGAAGAGATGTTAGAAAATGCAGATATTGAGGTTGTGGTTGTGAATACGCCGGTTCAGACTCATTTTGAATATGTGAAAATGGCTTTGGATGCAGGGAAAAATGTAATTGTAGAAAAACCGTTTACCGTTACTGTTTCTGAAGCAGAAGAATTGGTGAATCTGGCTGAAAATAAAAATCTTTTTTTAAGCGTTTATCAAAATAGGAGATTCGATCGCGATTATCTTCAGGTGCAGAAGGTTTTAGCGGAAGGAAAATTAGGAAATGTAAGAGAAACCGAAATCCGTTTTGACAGATTCAGAACAGAACCAAGTGGAAAAGAACATAAAGAAAACCCTGAACAAAAGGGTTCCGGATCAATGCATGATTTGGGTTCGCATTTAGTAGATCAGGCAACGCAGTTCTTTGGTTTTCCTGAAAAAGTTTTTGCGGATATTTTTTCAATGAAAGGAGAAGCTTATGCTAATGACTATTTTGAAATTCTTTTATACTATAAAAATGACTTACGAGTAAGATTGAAATCTTCGGTTTTTACCAAAGAAGAACATTTCGCGTATAAAATTCATGGCGATAAAGGAAGTTTTTTACAGGAGCGTACCGATAATCAGGAAAATGAATTGACGGCAGGAAAGATTCCTGCATATGGAAAAGAATGGATGGAACCTCTGAAAGAATCTGACGGAATCCTTACTTATTTAAACGAAAATTCTGAAACAAAAAGAGTGTTGACTTCAAGTGAGTTCGGAAATTATATGAATTATTATCAGCAAATCTACGAACATATTGTTTTTGGATATGCTTTGCCATCTCTGGGAAATGAGGTTGTACAAAACATGAAAATCATAGAAGCTGCACTTGAAAGCTCAAAAAAAGGTAAAATTATCGAACTGAAATAAACATACATTTCAAAAACTAAATTATGCAAAAAAGAAGCTCAAGTTTTACAATAATAGGGTTGCTGTTTGTGGGGATTGCCATGACTTTAGTAGAAGATAATATCTACTTACGATACGGTTTTCTTGTTTTGGGAACGGCGTTTCTTTTTTACAGTATTTTTACTATGATCAGGAAAAAGTAATTTAGAATCATAAAAAAATAGCTATTCAATCACTGAATAGCTATTTTTTAATTTTATTTAATCCTGAAGCTCAAGCCATCTCATTTCGTGGTTTTCCAGCTTTTCGGCAAGGCTCTCCAGTTCGGCAGAAAGCTTTGATATTTTTTCGTAATCAGTTTCATTATTCAGTTGTTCCAAAATTGTTGCTCTTTTATCTTCAAATTCCGGAATCTCTTTTTCAATGGTTTCCAATTCGCGCTGTTCTTTGAAAGAAAGTTTCTTTTTTGGAGCCTGAGTTTTTGGAGCTTCAGCAACAACCGGTTTTTCAATTACTTTTTCAACGACAGTTTTTGCTTTTTTATCTTCATTTTTTTGGTTTCCGTCTTCAAGTTTTTTATTTTCTCGGTATTCTGAAAAGTTTCCGATGAAATCTTTGATTTTCCCTTCGCCTTCAAACGCTAAAATGTGATCAACAATACGATCCATAAAATATCTGTCGTGGGAAACGATAATCAAACTTCCCTGAAAGTTTAAAAGAAAATTTTCCAAAACCGTTAAAGTCGGAAGGTCAAGATCATTCGTGGGCTCATCAAAAATCAAAAAGTTTGGGTTTTGATAAAGAATATACATCAAATGCAGTCTTCTTTTTTCACCTCCTGAAAGTTTAGAAATCGGTGAATATTGCGTTTGATCGTCAAATAAAAATAATCTTAAAAACTGCGATGCAGTAATCGTTCTTCCGTTGGCCAAAGGAAAGTTCTCCGAAATTTCTTTGATGAAATCAATCACCCTTTCTTCCTCTTTATATTTGAGGCCTTTCTGTGAAAAATATCCGAACTTAATGGTTTCTCCGGTTTCAATTTCTCCGGAATCTTTTGGCTCAAAACCTTGAATGATATTGAGTAAAGTAGATTTTCCGGCTCCGTTTTTTCCTACAATTCCTACCTTTTCGCCTCTTTGAAAAGAATAACTGAAATCTTTCAGCAACAATTTATCACCATAACTTTTAGAAATATCTTTAAGTTCCAGAATTTTGTTACCCAATCTTTTCATTTCAAAATCAAGCTCCAAAGACTCTTTTCTGGTGTCTGTTTTAGCTACTTTTTCAGTTTCGTAAAAATCATCTTGTCTGGATTTTGATTTGGTAGTTCTCGCTTTAGGCTGTCTTCGCATCCATTCCAACTCCTTTCTGTAAAGGTTTTGCGCTTTATCGATGGTAGAATTCATGTTATCCTCACGAATCATTTTGTTTTCAAGATAAGTCGCATACGAACCATTGTGGAAATACATATTCTGATCTTCCATTTCCCAGATAATTCCACAAACTGCATCAAGGAAATAACGGTCGTGAGTAACAAGTATTAAAGTGATTTTTGCTTTATTCAAATAATTTTCAAGCCATTCTACCATTTCCACATCCAAGTGGTTGGTCGGCTCATCCATAATTAATAGGGTATGGCGGTGCTCGGCTCTGGTTTCTGTTAAAAGTTTTGCTAAGGCAACACGCTTAATCTGTCCACCCGAAAGCATTCCCATTTTCGCTTCAAGATCTGTAATTTTTAGCTGAGAAAGAATTTGTGTCATTTCATTCTCAAGATCCCAGGCTTTGTGGATTTCCATTTCAGCCAAAGCTTTTTCCATAAAATCATGGTCGTCAGACAATAATGATTTGTGATAATTTTTTAACGCTCTGATTGGAGCTGAATCTAAAGTCATCATAAATTCTTCAATCGTCAAATCAGAATCAAAATCGATTTCCTGATCAAACAAAACCACCTGAATATCTTTATTAATGACTACCGAACCGCTGTCTGCAATCTCTTTTCCCATTAAGATTTTCAAAAGTGTAGATTTTCCGCTACCATTTTTGGCAACAATGGCAATTTTGTCACCTTCATTTACGTGAAATGATATATTTTTAAACAAAGTTTTGATGCCATATGATTTGGTAAGGTTTTCGACAGAAACGTAATTCATTATAATGTGAAGATTTTATTTGAAATTTCAATTGAGCGGCAAAAATACAAAAATTAAACCTTAAAAATATGTTTGAAAAATTACGTTTGGTTCCTAAAAAAAGATATTGGGATTATTTCATTTTAGTCGCAAGATTTTTACTTGCTTTTACTTTTATAAAGTACGGCTACAGTAAATTTGTGGATGGTCAATTTGGAGTTTCATCCAGTGATTTGCAGGTTCCTTTGAAAGATTTGCCTTTGTTTAAAGTAATGTGGTTTTTATTTGATCATGAACCTTTAAAAACAACGGTAGGAATACTTCAAATTATAACGGGAATCTTACTTCTGTTTGAATCAACAGCGATTTTGGGTGTTATATTTTTCATTCCCATTGCTGCAAACATTGTTTTAATGGATTTGAGTTTTATGGATGCCGGGATGGGGCAGGCTTTTGCAAGACGCTTTATATTTTATTTTATCTTATGCTTTTTAATTTTATGGAATGATAGAGACCGGATAAAAATCATCTGGAATGCAATGATCAAGAAAATTTCGATGAAAAGAAAATTTCCCTTATTTCTTTATCTGCTGTTGCCGTTATTTGCGATCATTTTAGAAATATTACCCGGTATTCCTTATGTTGTTTACTATTATATTACCAATCCGGAAAGAATTTCTGAAAGTTTTAAGATTATTCAAAATCTATTCTGAATTTTTTGTAATTATTTTAATGTAGATTTATGAAACAGATTCTATATCAAAACTGAATTTATTGTCTTTTTAATGTATTACAACTTTAAGATTTTTAATTCAATTAAAGAACTTCCTGAAGAATGGAACTCCATAATCGGGCAACACAATATTATGTTGTCTGAAGAGTATTTTTGTGTTTTGGAAGAATCAAAACCGACAAATATGAAATATTCTTTTGTTGGTTTCTTTTCTGATGAGGATTTGATTGGCGGAGCGTTATTTCAATACCTAAATTTCATCGAGCATAAAAGTTTTCAGAAAGGAGAGATGTTATGTAGCATAAGAAACTTCCTGGCTAAACAGTTGAGTAAAGATGTAATGATCTTAGGGAATAATATGCTGACCGGACAAAACGGTTTTTATTTCGATACATCAAAAATTTCAAACGAAAAAGCGATCACTTTATTGAAGGAGGCTTCCAAAGTTGTATCGAATGTATTTGGGAAAACGTCTTTAGTCATTTATAAAGATTATCAGAAATCGTTTTTGAAGAATTTTGATAAAGAAAAATTTAAGTCATTTTATAGGTTTTTCGTTCAGCCTAATATGATTTTAAATATAAAACCGGAGTGGAAAAGCTTTGAGGATTATTCTAATGATTTGTCTAAAAAATACCGAGCCAGATTAAAATCTGCAAAGAAGAAGATTGACGGAATTCAAAAAAGAGAATTGGATATTGAGTCAATTAAAAAGTATCAGAATGAAATGAATATTTTGTATCAAAACGTTGCGGAAAATGCTCCATTCAATACATTTTTCCTCAAAGAAAACCATTTTGAAAGCATGAAACAAAATCTTCAGGAAAATTTCAAAGTTTTCGGATATTTTTTTAATGAAAAACTGATTGGCTTTTATACTTTAATTCTTAATAATAACGATATTGATACGTATTTTTTAGGCTATGATAAAGAGATTCAAAAAGAAAAACAGATTTACCTGAATATGCTTTTTGATATGACCGAATTTGGAGTTTCAAATCAGTCTAAACGTATTGTTTTCGGCAGAACAGCTCTCGAAATAAAATCTACAATTGGTGCCGAACCTGTAGAGATTTTTGGTTTAATTAAACATAACAACAAAGCCATCAATCCTTTTATGGAAAAGATTTTCAAATCATTAAATCCAAAAGTAGAGTGGATTCAGAGAAAACCTTTTAAATAAATTAAGAATTCTGTTCACTTTAACGTGATTATTTATATTATTTTAACTAATCAGAATTTAAATTTAATAGGATTTTATGAGTGATTTATAGGTGGATTTGAGATTTTTGCTTCAAATTATTATCATGAAAAAAATCAACCTTTTGCCATTGCTGTTGACCACCAGTATTTATTATTCACAAACCATTTCCGGAACTGTAATTTCTAAAAATGAAAACCAACCGGTTTCTTATGCCAAAATTGGTGTAGATAAAGAAAATATCGGCGTCATTACCGATGAAAACGGGAATTTTACAATCGATCTTTCTAAAGCAAACACTTCAAATAAGATTAAAGTCGAAGTTGCGGGATATGAACCTTTTAGTGAAACTGTTGCCAATTTTATGAAGCAAGATCAGCAGAAAATATATCTGAAAGAAAAAGTAAAAAATATTCAGGAAGTTGTATTAAAAACTAAAAAATTAGTCGATAAAAATTGGGGAGTGAATACGAAGACTAAAAGTGTGATGTATTCGGTAAATCCGGCATTCAGAAAAGAAGATTTTTTAGGAGAAACTGCGTTGGAATTTAAAGCGAGTAAAAAATCAAAAATCAAAAATATCAATCTGAATATTGCAAGTATTACGGCAGATCGACCTGTAATTATGCGGTATACGATCTATAAAGAAAAGAATGGTTTGCCCAATGAAAGTATTTTGGATGAAGAAATTACGGTTGAATTAACAAAAGATAAAATCATTGACGGAACTTTTACTTTGGATGTGAATGACAAAAATATTTGGGTTCAGGGAAAATTTTTTGTGGGAATTCAGTTTTTAAGAGAGTTTGAAGGCAGGTTAAATATCAGTGCTGCGCTTTTCAGAACGGGATATATCAGAAAGTTTTATGATGAATGGAAGAAAATGACTATTGCTGCTCCAGCCATAAATATTGATGTGAAGGTTGATAAAAATGCAAAAGATGAAAATAAACAGGAAGAATTGAGTGATGCAAGTGTTGCTTATCTTTTTCCGGATGTAAGCATTTATCAGGCTGCATCTGAAGAAAGTGTTTTCGGAAAAAATAGTGAAGTTGGAAAGGTGTTGAAGCTTAAAAACGCAGACCTTTATTATGAAGTTTATGGTGAAGGAGAACCGCTTTTTTTACTTCACGGAAATTCGGGAAGTATTAAAGATTTTTACCAGCAAATTCCGGTGCTTTCAAAGCAATATAAAGTGATTGTGATGGATACAAGAGCGCAGGGAAAAAGTATCGATAAAACTAAAAATGATTTTAATTATAAGATTTTTGCAGATGATGTAAAAGCTTTGGCTGATCATTTGGGGTTACAAAAAATCAATATTGCAGGATGGAGTGACGGTGGAAATACAGGATTGGAATTTGCTTTAAAATATCCACAAAATTTAAATCGATTGATCACAATTGGTGCAAATGCTTTTCCGGATGGTGTTGATCAGGAATTAATCAATAATTTTAATATTAAATATAAAGTTTTGCAGCTGCAAAATAATCCTGAAAAACTGAATGAAAGAAGACTCTTGAAACTGATGCTGAAAGAACCGAATATCAGTGAAAAACAACTCAACAAAATTCAGAGTAAAGTATTAGTCATTGCCGGGGAAAAAGATGTCATTAAACAAAGTCATACCGAGTTTTTAGCTAAACAAATCCCTAACTCTGAACTGAAAATCTATAAAGACGCCACTCACATGATTCCTTTTGAAAATGCAGATCAGCTTAATCAGGATATTTTAGAATTTTTGAAAAAATAATCAGTTTATTGTTTCAGAAACTTTTCATAATATACTTTATCCTTGGCTTGAATTTTTAAATAATAAGTTCCTTTGGCAAAATCTTCTACTTTGATAGATCTTTGAGCAGATTTTAAAATCATTCTTCCCAGATTATCGTAAACCTCCGTTGAAATAATTTGTGCTTCAGTCGCAATATTGAGGATATTTTTTACGGGATTTGGGAAGATCGCTATCGTATTCTTTTTAACGAGCTCTGAAGTATTTAATGTAGAGTTGTAAAAACTTCCAAAATTAAGAATTCCGTATCCCATTTGATCGTTATGCGCCGGAAATAATGAAGCACTCTGTCTTAGGTTAGTTCTCATTACATCCCTGTTCATTGTTGGGAAAGCCTGAATTAAACAGGCAACTCCACCTGCTGCAATAGGCGTTGCAATCGATGTTCCCGAAACTGAGATCATTGTGTTATTGTCTACTGTTGCAGATGAAGTTCCTCTTGTACTTGCATCGGGTTTTATCATTCCTAAAGAATTGGGACCGTAAGATGAAAATGGAGAAGCGCTTCCTGCAACATCTACCGAACCAATACTAAAAACTTTCACATTATCTGCCGGAGTTGTAATATAATGCCAGGGAACTTCACCAGAATTTCCCGCTGCAATTAACACAAAAATCCCTTTGTTTACAGCAATTTCACTGGCTCTTCCGATAAAAGATTTTGTACCGTTCATATCGGTATAACTGTAACTGTATTTCGGGTCATCAAAATTATTGTAACCTAAAGAAGTTGTGATAATATCAACGCCTTTTCTGTCGGCTTCTTCTGCAGCTTCAATCCAGTATAATTCTTCTTCAGGAACTTCAACTGTCGAATTTTCGCTGCGGTAAAGATAAAAATCTGCATCGGGTGCAGAACCTACAAATGTATTGGCAATATAACCGCCAATTGCTCCTAAAACTACCGTTCCGTGGTTGTTTAGCGAAGTATTGTAGATGTCTGTGCCTTTAGAAACAAAATCGTAGCCGCCTTTTATTTTATTATTCGTCCATAATCTTGAAAATGCCGAACCCGTATTTACGGAAGGAAATCCGGTATCAATTACGGCGATTGTTACTCCGGTTCCGGTAAATCCTGCAAGATGGAGCGGTCTTAAATTGATTTGATCAATCTGCTCAGATCCTGAACCATAATCGAATACAGTTTGGTTTTTCTGTGTCGATTCAAATTCTGACCATTTATTGGTATTTTGAGTTTTTAAAACTAAAGAAGAATTTTTAGCAAAACTTTCCACCGACTGTACAAAAGGCTGTGTTTTAATTAAGTTTACCTGAGCTTGATTCGCATTTACGGCAACACCATTCAGCCATTTTGAATAATCAGTGATGGCGAATCCCAAATTTTGTAAGTTTTGAATATATGATTGCTCAATGGGAGCATCTTGATCATTGAGTGCAATCCCCAACGCGGTACGCCTGTCAAGTGACTTTTGGCTAAGCTCGGTAAGAGGATTAGCATAAAATGCAGCTTTGTTGGGTTTACCGGTAAAATAAACAAAAACAAGTTCGGTTTGAGCGGAAACCGTGAAGTAACCTGCTAAAAAACAAAACAGTAAAAGTTTTTTCATCTAATAATTTTGTATAAAGATAAAACAAAATCAATAAAATTTTTGATAGCACTTTAAAATCCTTATTTTTACGAAAATATTCGTTTAAAAATCGCTTTATAAAAATGAATTCAAAGAGTGAAGCGATTGAATAAAACTTAAAAATAAAATTTACATATGAAAAAGATACAGATGGTTGACTTGCAAAGTCAGTATTACAAAATTAAAAATGATGTAGACAATGCGGTTTTAAATGTAATGGATTCTGCTGCTTTTATTAACGGACCTGAAGTAAAATCTTTCCAAAATGAAATGGAAACTTACCTGGATGTAAAACACGTAATTCCTTGTGCTAACGGAACTGATGCTTTGCAGATTGCTTTGATGGGGTTAGATTTACAGGAAGGAGACGAGGTAATCACCGCTGATTTTACTTTTGCAGCCACGGTTGAAGTTATTCATTTATTAAAACTAAAATCTGTCTTGGTAGATGTAGATTACGATACTTTTACTATTTCTACAGAAGCGATAAAAAAGGCAATTACTCCTAAAACAAAAGCAATTATTCCGGTTCATATTTTCGGACAATGTGCCAATATGGAAGAGATTTTAAAAATTGCTGAAGAACATAATTTATTTGTAATCGAAGACAATGCGCAGGCAATCGGTTCTCAATATACTTTTTCAGATGGAAGCGTACGACATGCAGGAACGATGTCTACAGTTGGAACGACTTCTTTTTTTCCATCTAAAAATTTAGGTTGTTATGGCGACGGTGGGGCAATTTTCACGAATAATGATGAGCTAGCTCACCGTTTAAGAGGAATTGTAAACCACGGAATGTACGAAAGATATTACCATGACGAAGTAGGAGTAAACTCAAGACTAGACAGTATTCAGGCTGCAATTTTAAGAAAAAAACTTCCGAATCTTGATTCTTATAACGATGCAAGAAGAAAAGCAGCTGATTATTATGACGAAGCTTTTGCAGGGAATGCAAATATTATGACTCCGAAAAGAGCAGAAAACTCAACTCACGTATTTCATCAATATACTTTAAGAATTGTAAACGGAAAACGTAATGAATTACAGAAATTCCTTACTGAAAAAGAAATTCCGGCGATGATCTATTATCCTGTCGCTTTAAGAAAACAAAAAGCTTATTATCAGGAAAGTAATGATGCAGATTTTGTGAATACAGACAAGCTTTTGGATCAGGTAATTTCACTTCCGATGCATACCGAATTGGATGAAGAACAGTTGAAGTATATTACGGATGCTGTGTTGGAGTTTATGGGAGAATGAAAAAAAGAAATCTGTTTTCTAATGATTTTGTAGATATAGTCAGCAAAATGTTGACACTTTTCATGGTTTTTATTTATGCAATAATAATTTTTAATATCAGCATAAGTACGAAACCAGTAAGATTTATATTTATTGTTTTTTTATTAAGTATATCAGTTTTACAATTTTATTTTTTTATAATAAAAAATAGAAAAGGTATTATATTAACAAATGTACATCTCTGCATAATGTTAGGGTTTGCAGCTTATGGTTTAATTAAAGACTTGATTATTAATAGATTTTATACAAGCGATACTAACGGATTAATTTTTTTTATTTTTATTATTTCGCTGTCGATATTTATTGTCAATAAATATAAAACTTCAACAATTGAATACAGTGATTTAGATGAATTAGGAAAAAAACATGATTAAAAAAATATAAATAAACAATGGCAATACTAGTCACAGGCGGACTTGGATACATCGGTTCTCACACCGTTGTAGAATTAATCAATAATAACTTTGAAGTAATCATTGTTGATGATTTATCTAATTCAGAAAAATTTATTTTACATAATATTGAGGAAATTACAGGTAAACGACCTATATTTTATCCTTTTGATCTGAAAAGAAAAGAACTTCTTAATCAGGTTTTTGATGCACATGAGATTGAGGGTTGCATTAATTTTGCAGCTTTTAAAGCAGTTGGCGAAAGTCAGGAAAAACCAATTGATTATTATGAAAATAATCTGTTTTCGCTAATCAATATTCTTCAGGAATTTAAAGCCAGAAAAATATCAAATTTTATTTTCAGTTCATCATGTACGGTTTACGGACAAGCTGATGAAATGCCAATTAATGAAGAGACCCCGCTAAAAATGCCGGAAAGTGTGTACGGGAAAACCAAGCAGATGGGTGAAGAGATCTTAAAAGATTTTGCCAAAGCTTATCATAGCAAAATCTGCCTGTTGAGATATTTTAACCCTATTGGAGCACATCCGTCAGCTTTATTGGGAGAATTACCGATAGGAGTTCCGAATAATTTGGTACCTTATTTGATGCAGACAGCTGCAGGAATCCGTGAGAAACTAAATATTTGGGGTAATGACTATCCTACGGAAGACGGAACTGCAATTCGTGACTATATTTATGTTGTAGACCTGGCGAAAGCTCACGTTGCTGCATTGAAAAATTTAATGAAAAAAAATTCTGAAGAAACCGTAATTGATATTTATAATCTGGGCACAGGAAGAGGTTCATCAGTTTTGGAAGTAGTACAGGCATTTGAATCTGCAAATAAAGTTGCTGTACCGTATCAGATTTGCGACAGGAGAGAAGGTGATATCATTGTTGCTTATGCTAATGCTGATAAAGCCGAAAAAGAGCTTAATTGGAAATCTGAAACTTCATTGGAAGAAGCTTTGAAAACGGTATGGGAATGGCAGAAATATTTGGTGTCGCAAAAAAATTAAAATTACAAATAACAGTATAAATAATATGAAAACGGAAAGAATAGGCATTACATTTTCCTCATTTGATTTACTGCATGCAGGTCATATCAAAATGTTGGAAGAAGCCAAAACGGTTTGTGATTACCTGATTGTTGGCTTACAGATTGATCCGTCACATGATCGTCCCACAAAGAATAAACCCACTCAAACGATTGTTGAGCGATATATCCAGCTCAAAGCTGTAAATGCAGTGGATGAAATTATTCCTTATTATACAGAACAAGATTTAGAAGATATTTTAAAGTCTTTTGTGATTGATGTAAGAATAATCGGAGATGATTATTTGGATCGTGACTTCACAGGTAAAAAATATTGTGAGGAAAAAGGTATTGAGATTTTTTATAATAAAAGAGATCACCGTTTTTCTTCCAGTGATTTAAGGAAAAGAATATATGAAGCTGAAATGCAAAAATTAAAATAAAAAAAGTCCCGAAAAAAATAATTTTCGGGACTTTTTTATGATTGATTGTAAATGAATTACATTGGTCCGCCTTGTTGGTCGTCTCCTGTAGCATTAGAATTTACATCTTTCTTTCTTTTCGGCTGCTCAATCTTTTCACCTTGCTTGAATCTGTAGGTTAAAGATACTGCAAACTGTCTTGGCTGCCATTGCATGTAAGATTCTCTCACGAAGTTTGATCCATAGGCAGTAGACTGCATTGCTCTCGTGTTGAATATATCCTGAATATTGAAGGACAAAGTTCCGTCTCCTTTCCAGATTGTTTTTGAGGCACCGAAGTTTAGTGCATACATCTCTTTTCTGTCGATGCTGCTTGTTTTCTGTCCTCCTCTGTAGAAACCTTGTAGTTGAAAGCTAAATGTTTTATCAATCTTAATTGTTGAAGTCAATCTGGCTCTTGCAGCAAAGCCACTACCATTAAACGGCATTGCCTCTGGTACCACTGTAAGATCATCAAATGTTCCTGTAGTTTTATAACCGAATAAATCTACGTTTCCTAAGAATTTTAACCATTTTGTTGCATCCCAGTTGAAGTTTAAATCTAAACCGTAACGGTCATCTGTGCCTAAATTGATTGGTTTTGTTTTAAAAATTCCATCGTCAGAATACACCAGCATTTTTACATCATCGGTAGAATGTCTGTAATAAAGCGTTGGGTTAATTGTAAATTTTCCTTTTGAAATGCTATAACCGAATTCATACGAATCTACATACGAAGGATTCAGATCAATATTCCCTTCAAAAATGTTTTGGTTATCTGTATAACTTGGATTAGGAATCAAGAACCATGATCTTGGTCTGTCGATTCTTCTAGAGTAATTAATTAAGAATTGATTGTCTTTTGCAATTTCGTAGCTTAAGAATATAGTTGGGAAAAGATTATTGTAACCTTTTTTATTATCGATATTTTTTGTGCTAGAATTTAAGTTTGAATACTGAATATCAACATTCGAATATTCGTTTCTTACACCAACCTGATAACCCAATTTTCCGATTTTACTTTTAAACTGTACATATCCTGCATTGAACATCTCTCTGTAGTTTGCATTGTATGTAAAGTTGTTTAGATAATGAAAATCTACAAATGGAGAGTAACGCTCTAAAACATCATTGTTATAATTATTATTATTGATATCTAATCTATAACCAGCTTCAATTCTTGAGTTTTCTCCTATCGGAAGTTCATAATCAGCTTTACCTACCAAAGTTTTGTTTCTCGTGGTTTGATTAATGCTGTTCTGAAGCTCAAAAACATCGTTTGTAATTTGATTAACATCAGTGTCATTATAAGATCTGTTGCTCTGTAAACTTACTGATAATGAAATGTTTTGCCCATTATCATCAAATTTGTGATCTAATCCGAAATCTCCTTGGAAGGCTAAATTGTTATTAGATCCTGTATTGATTCTTTCGGTGAATAAACCTGGAGCGTTCAAAAAACGATAGTCATAAGTAATATTTCCTAAGTTATTGCTCTCATAAGTTCTTACCGTTCCGGATGCATTTACTGATGTTTTATCAGAAAGATCATAAACTAAACCTGTCGAAACATTATAGTTATTATTTTTGTTCTTTGAAATTGATTCCTGATCAGTTTGGGTTCTTCCTCCGTTAGCTGCGTTGAAGAAAGTTGCATTGTTCCTATTCGTATTTTTAGATTCACGGTAACCACCGCCACCATTCAAAAACCAGGTAAGATTACCTTTTCTCCAGCTCAGATTTGTGTTTAAGTTGGTTTGAGGTAAATATCCTAAAGTTCCGGTAACACTACCGTTGAAACCTGTCTTTTTATTCTTCTTTAAAATAATATTTAAAATACCTGCAGTTCCGCTTGCTTCAAATTTTGAAGAAGGGTTGGTAATCACTTCAATTCTCTCAATCTGATCGGCAGGAATACTTTGTAATGCATTGGCTCCGTCATCAATTCCAAGAAGAGCAGAAGGTTTTCCGTTAATTAAAAAACGAACGTTTGAGCTTCCTCTCATCGAAACTGTTCCGTCTGTATCTACAGAAACCGAGGGTACGTTTGATAAAACATCCTGAAGATTACCGCCTTTACTTACAATATCCTGAGACGGGTCATACGTTCTTTTATCCAGCTCAACTTTATATGGTTTTGCCGTTGCTGTAATCACAACACCCTGAATATCCTGCGTTTTTAGATTGGTATTTGTTGCCTCAGGCTCTATAGAAAGTGCACCAATACTTCCAGCGGTTGTAATCTGCTTATTGATAACGCTTTTTTTGTAATCGATTGCTTCGACGATAACATCGTAATTACCGGGCGTAAGATCTAGTTTGTAGTTTCCTTTTTCGTCGGTAAGCGTCGCATCGCTCAACAGTTTAGTCGCTTTATTGCTAAAAGTTACAGAAGCATAAGCAACAGGTTGGTTGCTTTTATCAACTATAGTACCCGAAACTCCTACTTTATCCTGAGCAAAAGCAAAAGCTGCTGCAGATAATACAAAAGTAAGTCCTAGGGTTTTCTTTGTGAAAATACTGATTATTTCCGTCTGATTCATAAGGTATTCTTTAGATAAAATTGTAATCAAAAAGGCTTTAATTTTATTAATTTATTAAACCTTTTAAAATTAGAATTTCACGATTCGTTTATTATTTTTAATAGATAGGTCGTCTTTAAGAGCTAAATGTTAATTATTAATTTGTTAAAATAAAGTTAAATAAATTTATTATTTGATATTTTTTGAATTTAACCAATCCTGATACGCTTTTGCATTGATGACGTGTTGCTCTGCGCTTGCCGTAAATTTGTGGAATCCAAATCTTTCCGGATCTGCACACATGAAAATATAATCGTGCTTTTCAGGGCTTAAAACTGCATCCACAGAATTTTTATCTACCACACAAATAGGTCCCGGAGGAATTCCTGCATTAGCGTATGTGTTATAAGGTGATGGAGTGGAAAGGTGTTTATAAAAAACTCTTTTAATAGATTCTTTAAAGTTGGTCTGCTTGTTTATTGCGTAAATAACGGTTGGGTCAGATTGCAGCTTCATTCCTTTTTTATATCTGTTTAAATATAAGCCGGCAATAGTTTTCATTTCATCGGGTTTTCCTCCCGATTCTTTGTAAACAATAGATGCCAAAGCATAAATTTGATCTCTTGTTAAACCAGATTGTTGTTCTTTTGCCTTTCTTTCAGAAGTCCAGAACTCATTGTATTGATCTTCAAATTTTTTGAAAAATTCTTTTGGAGTTACCGTCCAGAAAAAATTATAAGTATCGATGAAGAAATATTTTTTTAAATCTTCAGCATTTTTATATCCTTTTTCAGAAGCTATTTTATCAAGATCGTTGACGAATTTTAATGAATCAAGCTCAGTTTTTTTACTCACTTTCCCTACCATTTGATAAATATCTCCGAAATCACCAATTCTGAACGAGTTTTCAGTTTGATTTCCGGCTTTTATCATATTCACCAAACTCGTATTGTTGGCACCTTTAGCAAAATGATAACGACCGGGTTTGAAGTATTCATCCATGTTTTTATCCTTTGCCACGTCGACAAATGATTCTTTATTATCAACATACGGACGGATAGAATCTAAAACCTGATTAAAATTTGCTCCATGCGGAATCAAAACATATCCCTCTTTTGAGATGTTGCTTCCGTAATACTTACTGTAGAATTTTAAACCAAAAAATCCTGCTACCGCAAGAATAAGGAGTACAATAATGAGAATAGCTTTTTTCATTATAATTAATAGATTAAAAGTTTTAATGTTTTTCTAAAGAAGATCTACTTTTCCTGTAAACACTTGCTTAGCGGGACCTTCAAGCCAAATCTGACGGAACGTTTCTCCATCTTTTTCAGCATAAACTTTCAGGTCGCCGCCCAACGTTTTAACTTTTATGGAGGTTAGATTGTTTTTTTTCAAAAAAGTTAAAGCAGAAGCTGTAACTCCTGTTCCACAACTGTAAGTTTCGTCTTCAACGCCTCGTTCATAGGTTCTTACGAAAATTTCGTTATCAGAAATATTTTCAACAAAATTGACATTGATGCCTTTTTCTTTATAATTTTCAGAATTTCTGATGCTGTTTCCCTCTGCGAAAACGTTGAAATTGGCAATATCTTCAACATATTTAATGTAATGAGGTGAGCCTGTATCCAAAACAGAATCTTCGCCGTCATTGGTAATCGTTGTAACATCACCCATTTTCAGTTTTACAATATTTCCATTGATTTCAGCTTCATGAAGTCCGTCAATCGCCGTAAAAACAGTTTTATTATTTTTAAAAATCGAAAGGAAGTGAGCAAAAGCCACCGAACAACGTGCACCGTTTCCGCAGAAGCTTTTTGAGCCATCAGAATTGTAGTAATCAACTTCAAAATCTACATTTTCGGCTGCGTTTATTTTAATCAATCCGTCTGCGCCAATTCCGAAGCGGCGATCGCACAATTTTTGAATATTCGCAATTGAAAGGCCATCCCACTCTCCGGAGCGGTTGTCTACCATTACAAAGTCGTTTCCAGTTCCCTGATATTTATAAAATTCCATACTTTTGTTTTCTCTAAAATTAGCCTGCAAAATTAATGTAATTAAAACGAAAAAACGAACAGCGATTGCTGTCCGTTTTATTATTTAGAATGATTATCTTCTCGATCCGCTTCTTTGAGGATTGTTATCCGAATTATTGTTATTTTGAGGCGTTGTCTGCGTATTATTTCTATAGTTTCCGCTATTGTTTTGTGTGGGCTGCTGCTGATTTCTCATCCCACTGTTTCTCTGACTCTGATTCCGAGTGCTTGAGTTACTTTGGCTTCTCACACCGTTATTCGAGTTACTTCTAGGCGGATTATTATTGTACGTTCTTTGACTGTTATTGTATCGGTAAGAGTTATTCCCGTTTCCTAAACCGTTATTAGGTCTTTGACTTGTTGTAGCGTTTCCTACAGCTCCCGAATTACGTTGTATGTAGACTTTATTTCTATTATCTCCGTAGTAATAAGGTACACCGTTGTCGTAATAATATCGCATATCGTCTCTGTAATAATATCCGTCGTTACCATAATAACCACCGGAACCATAATATCCTGAAGGAGCGTAATAATATCCGTTATCATAGTAAGGATCTCCATACGCACCGTAGTTGCCACCGTAAGCAGCACAAGATGCCAAGCTAAAACCAAGTAGAAGACCCGCTGTTATTTTTAATATATTTTTCATAACTGTACTGTATTTTTTTCTTTAAAACTTTTTTTCCAGTTGACATATCCTATGATTGCCATTATGGTAAATACCAAATATTGAACCGAAGTTATTCCGTATCCTTTATAAATATACATAGGAATAGAAATTAGATCGCCCAAAATCCAGAAAACCCAATTCTCAATGCGTCTTTTCGCCATCAGCCACATTCCGACTAGAAATACGGAAGTCGTAAAAACATCCAACCAATTTGCCCAATCAAGATGGTAAAAGCCAAATTCTATATTCTGTGATGAAAAATGATTATCGATATAAGGTTTATAGTAATAAATAATCATCACTAAAAATATGCTTAATATAAAAAGCATTGCCGCCATCATCCATTCTTTCTTTTTTGCCCAGGAAACTTCTACGTGAATCTGATCTTCAGAATTTTTGTTCCACAAAATCCATCCATAAACACTCATTATTGAATAATATACATTGATCATACAATCTCCAAGCAAGCCGGCGATAAAAAGAAGGTAAACATATATGACGGTAGAAATAATTCCTGTAGGATAGACCCAGATATTCTTTTTAATTGAAAAAAATACACTCATAATTCCTAAGACAGTGGCAAAAGTTTCAAGAAAAATTTGTGCATCAGTATATGATTCGTAGGGTTTTATGAAAAGATCATACATATTCATGGTTTCAAAAATAAGCAAAAAATACAGTATTTTAAAATGCATTAAAGAAGGTGAAAATCAGTTTTGTACAACTTAAAATGAAAATAAATTGACGAAAGTTTATTAATAAATGTTAAGGTCTCCAAATTTTTTATATTTTCGTAAATCTTTAAAACAAAGAAAACAATATGTCAAATATTTGGAAAACAAAACCGCTCGGAGCCTATGAGGCTGATATGAAAAAGAGTGAGCTCAAAAGAGTTCTGGGGAAATGGAGCCTTACTGCCATTGGTATCGGAGCAATTATCGGAGGTGGAATTTTTGTACTTACAGGTACCGGAGCTTATTATCATGCGGGTCCTGCTTTAGCTTTATCATTCGTCGTTGCAGGTATTGCCTGTATATTTGCCGCACTCTGCTATGCAGAATTTGCTGCTTTATTACCCGTTGAAGGTTCGGCTTATGCTTATGCATACGGAACGGTAGGCGAGGTATTCGCTTGGCTTATCGGTTGGGGATTGGTGTTGGAATATGCGATGGGCTCTATGACGGTGGCCGTTTCCTGGTCGGGGTATTTCAATAAATTTTTGAAAATCATTAATGTTGAACTTCCTTATTATCTCACCAATGATTTTGCTACAGCAAAACAATATGCAGTAGCTCATGGTTTAACAGAACCTAACTTTGCATTTAATTTACCAGCATTTATCATTGTTTTAATTGTTACTTCAATTTTGGTAAAAGGTACTAAAGAAGCTGCAGGGGCAAACAATATGATTGTGATTTTAAAAACTTCAGTTGTGGTTTTTGTAATCGTTGTTGGAGCTTTATTTATCAATATGGATAATCTTACACCATTTATTCCGGACGAAAAAATGATTCTTCAGTCAGATGGAAAAATGGGAGCAGCGTATGGCTTTAACGGTATTATTGCCGGTGCAGCTGCTGTTTTCTTTGCATATATTGGTTTTGATGCCGTTTCTACGCAGGCTGCAGAAGCAAAAAATCCTAGAAAAGATATCCCTTTTGCAATTATTACTTCGTTGTTGGTTTGTACAGCTTTATATATCTTAATGTCATTAGTTCTTACGGGAATGATGAGTTATAAAGATTTCGGATCGGTTCCTGATGCATTAACGGCACCTGTTGCTGTAGCTTTTGAGAAGGCTACCGGAATGAATTGGGCAGTAATCTTGATCACTGTTGCAGCAACTATTGGATTAATCTCTGTTTTGTTGGTAATGATGTTGGGACAGTCTAGAATTTTCTTGGGAATGGCAAAAGACGGTCTTCTTCCGAAAATGTTTAAAGAAATTCACCCGGTAAGAAAAACTCCTTATAAAAACACTATTCTTTTAGGTTTAATTGTAGCTACAGTTGCAGCACTTACACCAATCAGTACTTTGGTACACATGTGTAGTTTCGGGACTTTATTTGCATTTACAATGGTTTGTTTTGCAGTTTGGCTTTTGAGAGTAAAAAAACCGGAATTAAAAAGAGGTTTCAAAACCCCTATGCTTCCTGTTGTAGCATCATTAGGTATTTTAATCAATATTTATTTGATCATCAACTTAGAGCCTAGCGCAATATACATGGCAATTGGCTGGTTGGCTTTAGGACTTCTAATTTACTTCTTGTATGGGAAACGTAACAGTGTTCTTAACAAAGGTGGTTACGATGAATTTATCGAAAAATAAGTTTTAAATATATACTTTTACAATCCGCAGACTAATCTTCTGCGGATTTTTTTATTTTTGTTATTATGAAAAAGATCTTCACTTTGTTATTTTCTACGGTTGGTTTATTGATGTTTTCTCAAAAGATCGAAACTTTTGAAACTATTTTAAATGATAAAATAAGCATCAGAGCAATCGAATTGTATGATAATAAAGTCTGGTACAGCGGAACAGATTCTAAATTTGGCTTTGTTGATTTAAAAAATATTAAAACTCAAAAACAGATCAGACTGTCTGAAAAGAAGTTACAGTTTAGAACATTGGCGCAAAATAAAGATGCTTTTTACGCTATTAATATTGAAAGTCCGGCTCATTTTTTTAGAATAGATAAAAAAGATCTTTCAGTTATAAATACTTATACAGATACCTTGAAAACGGCATTTTACGATGCATTGATTTTTGTAAATGACGAGCATGCGGTTACTTTCAGTGATCCCGCAAAAGATTTGAATCTGAAATTATCTTTTATAATGCCAAAATTGAATGCTGTTTTGGATTTCAATACACTCACCAAAAGAGAAGGCTTTAGTACTATAAAGTTGAATGAAGGTGAAGCGGCTTTTGCAGCAAGTAATACCAATATTGCTCATCAGGGAACTAATATCTGGATTGCAACAGGAGGTAAAAGCTCAAGAATTATTAAAGTAGATTATACTACTTTAAAATCAAATGTTTATAAAACACCTTTTATTCAGGGAGAATCGGCTCAGGGAATGTATTCAATTGATTTTTATAACGAAAAATTCGGAGTTGCAGTTGGTGGTGATTACACAAAACAGGAAGCTAATGTCAATAATATTGCAACCACAAATGACGGAGGGAAAACTTGGCAGATTCAAGCATCAGGAAAAAATGCTGGATATACAACGTGCGTGAAAATAAAACCTAATTCTAAAGGAAAGGAAATGATTTCGGTTGGAGATCAACACATCAGTTATTCTTCAGATTTCGGAAAAACGTGGAAGAAAATTTCTGATGAAAAAGGGTTTTATGTTTGCAAATGGGTAGATGGAAATACGGTTGTTTTTGCAGGAAAAGATAAAATTTCGCTCATGAAATTAAAATTTTAAATTTTTTAGATAGAACATATCTTTTCAATTGAAACAGATTTGAAATTTCTTAAAATTACCTTTGATAAAATTTTCGCATGAAAAATTTAAAAATATTTCTATTATTACTTCCGACATTTTTTTATACTCAGAAAATAAGGGTTTTCGTTTTGGCAGGTCAGTCGAATATGAATGGTTTTGGGTATAATAAAGATCTTCCCAATGATTTAAAAACAGTTAAAGATGTTTATATTTTTCAGGGAAATTCTGTTCCTGACGGAGAAAAAAATGGCGGAACAGGAAAGTGGGATGTTTTGAAAGCAGGAAATGGAACTGGATTTAAAGCTGACGGAAAAACAAATACACTTTCAGACCGATTTGGTTTGGAAATAACGTTTGCCAAAAGAATGAAAGAACTCTTCCCAAACGATAAAATTGCGTTGATAAAATATGCAAGAGAGGGAACTTCAATAGACAGTCTTGCGACAGGAAGTTTCGGGTGTTGGGATTCAGATTATCACGGGAAAAATGGATTGAATCAATATGACTATTTTCTAAATACGGTAAAAAATGCTTTAAGCGAAAAAGATATTGACGGAAACGGAAAAACAGACGAGTTACAAATGTCCGGAATTTTATGGATGCAAGGGGAAGGAGACGCAAGCTACAACGAAGAAATTGCCAATAATTATTATGCTCATCTGAAAACTTTGATGAATCAGATGCGGGCTGCCTTACGCACCGATGATTTACCGGTTGTGATTGGAAAAATTTCAGATTCGGGAAAAAATGAAAAAGGAAAAGTCTGGCCAATGGGAGAGTTGGTACAGTATGCTCAGGAAAAATTTGTAAGAGATGATAAAAACGCTGCCATTGTTCGCTCAACCCAAAAATATAATTACGGAAACGACCCATGGCATTATGACAGTGCGGGTTACATCGATTTGGGAAAGAATTTTGCAGACGAGGTATTTAGACTGATTATAAATTTCGAAAAGAAAGACTAATATAATTCATGATCTCTAATTCAGAAGTAATGGTTAATTTTGCAGAATGAAATGTATCAATTTCATCAGTTTAGAAAAAATATAAAGTTTCAAATGAATTCGTTAATCGATAAATATAATATTCCAGGTCCGCGTTATACGTCTTATCCCACTGTTCCATATTGGGACGAATCGACTTTTTCTCCGGAAAAATGGAAATCAAGTGTGATAAAATCTTTTAATGAAAGCAATTCGGGAGAAGGAATTTCAATATACATTCACCTTCCTTTCTGTGAAGCATTGTGTACTTTTTGCGCTTGTCATAAACGCATTACAAAGCAGCACAGTGTAGAAGTTCCTTATCTTGAAAGTGTCTTAAAAGAATGGATGCTTTACCTTCAATTATTTAATGAAAAGCCGAAGTTAAAAGAACTGCATTTAGGAGGCGGAACGCCTACGTTTTTTTCTCCGCAAAATCTAAAAACCTTATTGCAAGGAATTTTTGATACCGTTGAAATCGCAGAACATCCTGAATTTTCTTTTGAAGGTCACCCAAATAATACAACAAAAGAGCATCTTCAGACTTTATTCGATTTAGGTTTTCGCAGAGCCAGTTTTGGGGTGCAGGATTATGATCCTAAAGTTCAGAAAGCGATCAATAGAATTCAGCCTTTCGAAAACGTGAAAAATGTTACAGAATGGGCGAGAGAGATTGGGTATACCAGTATTTCTCACGATTTGGTTTATGGTTTGCCGCATTCTAATTGGGAAAGTATGGCTCTTACCATTCATAAAACTTTAGAGCTGAAACCGGATCGTCTTGCTTATTATTCTTATGCTCATGTACCATGGATAAAAGGAGTGGGGCAAAGAGGTTTTGATGAAAACGATTTGCCAAGCGGCGAAGAGAAAAGAAGATTGTACGAAGATGGGAAAAAATTATTAGAAGAATTAGGATATAAAGAAGTCGGGATGGATCATTTTTCTCTTGAAGAAGATGAGCTGTACAAATCTATGATTTCAGGAGATATTCACCGTAATTTTATGGGATATTCTTCGAGCAAAACTCAATTAATGATAGGTTTAGGGATGAGTTCTATTTCAGATTCTTGGTATGCTTTTGCTCAAAATGTAAAAACGGTTGAAGAATACCAGAAAATTGTTGAAGAAGGTGAAATCCCTGTAGTGAAAGGACATGTTTTAAATGAAGAAGATTTATCGATCAGAAGACATATTTTAAATTTAATGTGTCAATTGGAAACCACTTTTGAAAATAAAGATGCCATTCCGGAGCTTGAAAATGCTTTTGATATGCTTCAGGAAATGGAACGTGATGAATTGGTTGAAATTAATCATAATCATATAAAAATCACAGAAAAAGGAAGGGCTTTCACAAGAAATGTAGCCATGGTTTTCGATCTCAGAATGTTGAGAAACAAACCTGAAACCAGAATTTTTTCAATGACAATATAACAATAAGCGATTCAGAAATGAATCGCTTTTCTTTGCCTAAACCTAAACCTAAACCTAAACCTAAACCTAATCCTATTTAATAATTATTTTCTGGCTGTAAGATTTCAAATCTCCAGATTTAATGTTGATATAGTAAACTCCTGCAGGAATTCCTGTAATGTTAATACTGTTTTCAAAATCGAATTTTGTTTCGTCCAAAACTTTTCTTCCTTCAGTACTGAAAATTTCGGCAACGCTATTCTTGTCTTTTAAGCCTTCGACAAAAATTCTTTCTGATGCAGGATTTGGGTAAACTCTGATCTTGCTGAATGTAGCATCCTGTACTCCCAAAGTTGCTGTGGTAATTTTATAAATCTTACCATTATTTACAGCAGCCACATAAAGTTCGTTAAGATTGTTTTGTCCGAAAGTTGAAAAATTATTGCCGGTAAAAGGGGTAGTCCAGGAAATTGAGTTGTTTGCATCCATCATACCGATTTGTGAAGAACAATAGTCTGCGAAAAAATATTTTCCTTGCAGACCTGGGTTTTGTGTTCCCCGATAAACATAGCCTCCGGTAATCGAACATTTGTTTCCGGAATGATCATAAACAGCAACAGGGAATGTCATTGTAGAAGAAGCGGCACATCCGGTTGCGTTATAAGTGTTATTTCCTTCGTAACATCTCCATCCGTAATTGATTCCTGCCTGCGTGATTGGCATACGGTTGATTTCCTCAAAAAGACCTTGTCCTACATCAGCTATCATTGCATTTCCGGTAGGTAAGTCAAAAGAAAATTTCCATGCATTTCTTAGTCCATAAGACCAGATTTCATCTGCGCCATCAATTCCTACAAAAGGATTTCCTGCGGGAATATTGTATGGTCCCGTAGAATTAATATCCAATCTTAACAGCTTTCCTAACAATGAATTTTTGTTTTGAGCATTATTATTGGGATCGCCGCTACTTCCGCCGTCTCCCGTTACAATCCACAAATTTCCGTCAGGAGCAAAATGAATACTTCCACCATTATGGTTATCGAAAGGTTTTGGAATATTTAAAATGATTTTTTCTGAATTAGGATCAGCTGTATTCGGATTGGTAGAGTTCACAGAATATCTTGCTACGATAATATTTCCTGCTGTGTTGTTGTAATACACAAAAAAATATCCGTTGGTTAGATATTGTGGATGAAAAGCCAGACCTAAAAGTCCTCTTTCTCCGTTGAATGTAACTTTGCTGCTTATATTAAGAAAGTCTGCAGCATTTACTGTTCCGTTGGGTTGTATAATCTTAATAATTCCATTCTGTTGTACTACGAAAAGACGGCTGTCATTTGCGTTGGTGATCTCTACAGGACTCGTAAGCCCACTTGCGAATTCTTCCAGTACAAAACTTTGAGATTGTACGATTAAGGAAGTTAATAAAGCTAATAAAAGTAATGGTCTTTTCATAATGTTTTGAAATTTAAGGTGTTGTATTGATGAAATGAAAATTTCATACCATTACCTGTTTTTAATATTTAATAAATTTAGCCATAAAATATCATTAAAATAAGATTGCCGATATATCTGAAAATAAACCATTTCTGTTGCCAAAAGTTCATAAAATATCAATAAAATCATTATATTTGCCGACTTAATTTAACGTAGTTATAACAAAATGCAAGGAAAAGGACTTATTACAATTGTTGCTATTGTACTAGGGTTAATTTGCTTAAATGAGCTATTACCAACCTGGTACGCCGGCAAAATTGAATCGCAAATCGAAGCTGCGAACGGAAACGAGAAAGAAATTCAGAGATTAAAGGATGAAACTTTAAATCTTGGGTTTACAGAACTTTCTTATGCTAAGGCAAAAGACAAAGAAATGAAGCTGGGTCTTGACCTGAAAGGGGGGATCAACGTTCTTTTGGAAATCAATCAGAGAGATCTGGTGAATGATTTAACTAATTATTCTACCAATCCTATTCTTATTGAGGCTCTGAACAGAACAGATGAAGCTCAAAAAAACTCTACAAAATCTTATATCGACAATTTCTTTGTTGAGTTTGATGCCGTAAACAAAGCAAAAGGCGCAAACCTTAAACTTGCAGATCCTGAAATCTTCGGAAATACTAATCTTTCTGAGATTAAATTTAACACCACTGATGATCAGGTAAAAAGCATTGTTAAAAAAAGAATTGATCTTTCTGTAGGTACAGCTTTTGAAGTAATCAGAACCAGAATTGATAAATTAGGAGCTATCCAGCCAAACGTACAGAGAGTTCCGGGAACGGCAAGAATCTCTGTAGAAATGCCGGGTATGAAAGATATCGATAAGGTAAAAAAGATGCTTCAGACTTCTGCAAAACTTCAGTTTTGGGAAATACAGCAGTTTGCTGAGGTTGCACCTTATTTCCAGACTTTAAGTGCTACAGTTGCTGCAAAAGGTGACTCTATGGGAGTTGCTAAAAATGTTAACTTCTTAAACTTAATGCAAGGAGGGAAATCAGGAACCATGAGCTCTGTAGGAAGTGTGAAATTGACAGATACTGCGAAAGTAAATAAGATATTAAACAGTAAAATTGCACAGTCTTTACGTCCTGCAAATATTAAATACACTCAGTTCATGTGGGGTTACAAGCCTGAATCTACGGATGAAAAAAGCTTAGTCCTATATGCTATAAGAGGTAATATCAATCAAAAAGCTCCGGTAGATGGAGCTGTAGAAACTGCAAGCATCGGTTACGATGAATTAAGCAGAGTAGTGGTAGATATGCAAATGGATTCTAAAGGTGCTAAAGATTGGAAAACGCTTACTGAGAAAAACGTAGGGAAACCAGTTGCTGTAACTTTAGATAACAGAGTATATACTGCGCCAAATGTACAGGGTGCAATTCCTAACGGTAGAACACAGATCTCGGGTAACTTCTCTCAGGAAGAAGCTAAAGAATTGGTAGACGTTTTAGGAGCAGGTAAATTGCCTGCAGGTGCAAAAGTAGTACAGGCTACACAAGTAGGACCGTCTTTAGGACAGGAGTCTATTGATGCGGGAGTTTTATCATTCTCTATTGCGTTCTTAATTATTATTGCATACATCATTTTCTACTACGGTTTAGCGGGTGTTTATGCAGTAATTGCAATGATTATCAACTTATTCTATATTTTCGGAATTATGGATTCCGGAGACTTTACTTTAACGCTTCCTGGTATTGCGGGTATTGTACTTTCAATGGCGATGGCGGTAGATACCAACGTAATTATTTACGAAAGGACGAAAGAAGAATTGTTTGCAGGAAAAAACATTCTTGAAGCTTACAAAGATGGTTTCAAACATGCATTAAATGCAATTATTGATGGTCACTTAACGATGATTTTGACGGCGGTAGTATTGTTCTTCTTCGGAACAGGTCCTATCAAAGGATTTGCATTGACGTTGTTGATTGGTGCTGTAATGACATTGTTTACATCAATCTTACTTTCGAGAGTAATGATCTTCCATAGATTAAATAAAGGTAAAAGTCTTTCAGTTTGGACACCTCCAACGAAAAACTTATTCAGAAATACGTGGATCGATTTTATTGGAAAAAGAAAATATTCATATATCCTTTCTGCAATTTTAACGGTAATTTCTTTAGGATCAATTTTCGTTAATGGATTTAAATTTGGTATCGATTTTACAGGAGGTAGAAACTACGTTGTAAGATTTGACAAAGAAGTAAATGCAGAAGATATTGAAAATGGTTTAGTTAAAGTTTTCACAACTCAGGATGGTAAAAATTCTTCTGTTGAAGCTAAAACTTTTGGGAACAACAATCAGCTGAAAATCTCTACAGATTATCTTATCAATGACGAATCATTGAAAGCTGACCAGACTATTGAGCAAAAATTATTTGAAGGTTTAAAACCGAATCTTCCTGCAAAAATGACTCTAGAAGAATTTAAATCTGCAGATACAGATCACGCAGGTATTATCTCTTCAGAAAAAGTGGGACCTTCTGTTGCTGATGATATTCAGACACATGGTACATTGGCAGTAGTTGCTGCTTTGGCAGGTATTTTCCTTTATATTTTGGTGAGATTTAGAAAATGGCAGTTTTCATTGGGTGCTGTTGCGGCACTATTACATGATGCGATCATTATCTTAGGTGCGTTCTCGTTATTCCATTCTGTAATGCCTTTCAATATGGAGGTTAACCAGGATTTCATCGCGGCAATTCTTACCGTATTGGGTTACTCAATCAATGATACGGTAATTATCTTCGATAGAATTAGAGAATACTTGAGAGAGAAGAAAGCGCTTACTTTATCAGGATTGTTTGATGATGCTATTTCAAGTACTTTAGGTAGAACGTTCAACACGACATTCACCACTTTACTTGTAATTCTTGCTATCTTCATCTTTGGTGGAGACAACCTGAGAGGATTTATGTTTGCATTATTAATCGGTATCGGTTTTGGTGCATACTCATCCATCTTTATCGCATCGGCAATTGCTTATGACTTCCTTAAATCAGGAAAAGAAGAAGATGTACACGGTAAATCTTCTACAGATAAAGAATTACTTGCTACAAAGTAATATCAACTACATTAAATATATTAAAGAGCCTTTCATTTGAAAGGCTCTTTTTTTTATAACTTTTAAATTTAATTTAATTAAAACTAAAATTAAAACAGTTATTCCCAACCAAAAACCATCAACTATCAACAACAATAATTCATCAATTTAGAACGAATATTTTTCCCGATTTCCTTATTTTTGCACAGTAATGGAAAATTCAAAAAAGAAAGCAGCAATGAGCTTTATATTTATCACCTTGCTGATAGATATAACGGGGTGGGGAATCATCATTCCTGTAGTTCCGCAATTGATTAAAGAACTGATTCATGCTGACATCAGTGAAGCTGCAAAATACGGCGGCTGGCTTGGTTTTGCGTACGCTTTCGTTCAGTTTGTTTTTTCTCCGGTTGTAGGAAATCTCAGTGATAAATTTGGGCGGAGACCTATTATTTTGATTTCACTTTTTGGTTTTGCCATTGATTATATTTTGCTTGCTTTGGCTCCTACGATTTTATGGCTGTTTATAGGAAGAGTTATTGCAGGGATTACCGGTGCGAGTGTTACAACAGCGAGTGCATATATTGCAGATATTTCTACAGATAAAGACAGAGCTAAAAACTTCGGTTTAATTGGTGCTGCCTTTGGTCTGGGTTTTATTATAGGTCCGGTTTTAGGAGGTGTTTTAGGTCATTACGGAGCAAGAGTTCCGTTTTATGCAGCAGCAGGTTTATGTCTTTTAAATTTCCTATATGGTTACTTTATACTTCCTGAAAGTTTAGACAAAGACAAAAGACGCGAGTTTAGTTGGAAACGTGCAAATCCCGTTGGCTCATTCAAGTTTTTAGGAAAACATCCTGAAATTTCGGGGTTAATCTTTGCTTTAATTTTAATTTATATCGCAGGCCATGCCGTACAAAGTAATTGGAGCTTCTTTACCATGTACGAATTTGACTGGACGGAAAGAATGGTCGGTATATCTTTAGGAGTCGTCGGTCTTTTGGTAGGGTTGGTTCAGGGTGTTTTAATCCGATGGACAACCCCAAAGCTGGGTGAACAAAAAAGTATTTATTATGGATTGATTTTATACGCAATAGGATTGTTGTTATTTTCATTTGCATCCGAAGGTTGGATGATGTTTGTGTTTTTACTTCCTTATTGTCTGGGCGGAATTTGTGGACCAGCCTTGCAGTCTGTGATTACAAAATCGGTTCCTTCAAATGAGCAGGGAGAATTACAGGGAGCTTTAACGAGTTTGATGAGCGCAACATCTATTATCGGGCCGCCGGTGATGACCAATTTATTCTATTTTTTCACACATGAAGAGGCACCGTTTAAATTTTCAGGGGCACCTTTCTTTTTAGCATTTATACTCATGTCTGTAAGTGTTGTAATTACTTATTATGCTTTTCAGAAAAATAAATCTTAAAATTTGTTTAAAATTAAATATATCATATTTTATATATATAATCTTTTGTAATTTAGCACCATGGAATTAAGCATTGGAGAAATGGCACTTATTGCCATTGCAATTGTAGTTTTGTTTGGTCCGGATAAACTACCTCAAATTGCTCGCGATCTAGGATCTGGAGTGAGAAAAATGCGTGGCGCAGTAGAAGACATCAAAACTGAGATCATGAAAGAAACAGATAATCCTGTTTCTGAGATAAAACGTGAGATCGAGAAGGTGAAAGATGCTGCAAAAGATTTTAATCCGATGAAGAATATCGAAGAAAATATTTTAAACGAACAATCTCCCGCAACGGAATTACCAAAAGTAAAACCTGCGGATGACGAAACTTACGAAGGACCGGTAAGCCGTTAAAATATGGAAGAAATTATTCAGGAAGATAAAAATCTTTTCCTTTATCTAAACAATTTGGGCGATACCCCGTTTGATCAGTTTTGGATGATGATTTCTGCAACCTGGATTTGGGTTCCGCTGTATGTAATACTTTGTTATCTTCTCTACAAAAATTTCAAATTAAAATCTCTGCTTTATCTTCTCCTTTTCATTGCAATTGGAGTCACTGTTTCAGATCAGGTTTCAGGGATTTTCAAATATGGTGTTGCCAGATTAAGACCTTGTCATGACCCTTCGATTCAAAATGCGATGCGCATTGTAAAATGTGGCGGACAGTACGGTTTTTACTCTGCGCATGCTTCAAATACTTTCTTTTTAGCAAGCTATTTAAGTTTTTTATTGAAAGATAAAATTAAATGGTTTCCTTATGCTATATTTATCTGGGCTGCAGTAGTAGCTTACAGCCGTATATATTTAGGAGTACATTTCCCAATAGATATTTTGGTGGGGGCGTTTGTTGGAACTTTATTGGGAGGGCTTTTTGCTATGCTCGCAAAAAAAGTGATAAACAAACAAACTATAAAACCATGAAAAAACATTTACTCATTCTCACCTTATTCGTAACCTCCTTTAGCTTTTTGTCTGCTCAGGATAAAAAAATAGCTGAAGAATGTTTTAAAAAAGCCGATTACCAATGTGCTGAAGAGCAATATTCAAAGTTGGTGCTTTCAGAGCATATTCAGAAATATCAATCAGAATATTACGTTAATTTAGGAACTGCACAGAGAAGATTAGGTAAAACGACTTTGGCTTTTAAATCCTATGAATCTGCTTTAAAATCAAATCCTAAATCTATCGCTGTTTACGAAAATCTAGCTTCTTTGCACAATCAGAAAGGAAACCGCAACAAAGCTTTAGAATATGCCAATACAGGAATAATGCTCGAACCTGAAAACGCTGAAATGTTTTTAATTCGATCCAAGATTTACAATAATCTAGGCAAAAAAGATCTGGCGATGGAAGATTTAAAACACATTCTCACTTTTGCTCCGGATAATATTTTTGCAAGAATAGGTTTGGCAAATCTTAAAAAAAATAACGGAGATCTTGAAGGTGCTTTAAAAGAATACAACCAATTACTCACTGAGAAGCCAGAGTCTTTATTGTATAACGGAAGAGCCGATATCTATCTGAAAATGAAAAAATCAAAAGAAGCTTTCGCAGACATCAATAAAGCGATTTCTATCGATCCTAAATTTTCTCAGTCTTACGTCACAAAAGCAATAATTTTATTCGATTCAGCAAAAGATAAAGAAGCGTGTTCTAATTTAGATAAAGCTGCTGCTTTAGGCCACGAAAAAGGTTTATTAACAGAGTTTGAAGGAAAGTGTAAAAAATAATAGACCGATTAAAATATTTTTAAATAAATATAACTTTTTATTTCTTAGCTGAGTGGAACGCCTTTGCGAACTTATAAACGCTTACAATTTTTAAAAAAAACTTTGTGAGCTTTGCGTTAAAAATTAAGATTCAATTAAATTAAAAAAATTCATGTTAAATATTGTTCTTGTAGAACCTGAAATCCCTAATAATACCGGCAATATCGGTAGATTGTGCGTAGGAACTGAAAGCAGATTGCATCTGATACGTCCGTTTGGATTTTTGATTGATGATAAAAACCTGAAACGTTCCGGTTTAGATTATTGGGTGCATCTTGATGTAACAGAATACGAAAATGTTGATGAATGGATAGAAAATATTCCCGACCTGTCTCGTGTTTTTCTGATGAGTTCACACGCTGAGAAATCTTATCTGGAAACCAATTTTCAGGATGGTGATTGGTTGGTTTTCGGAAAAGAAAGTGTAGGCCTGAGCAAAGATGTTTTAGACCGTTTTGAAAATCATTTGACCATTCCGATGTCTAAATTGATTCGAAGTTTTAATATCGCAAATTCTGTCGCATTTGTAGTAGGAGAGGCGAAAAGACAGATTACCTTAAAAAAATAGTTTTAAAGTATTAGGTATTCCTTTTTTAAAATTTGTTGCGAAAGAGCGATCTGATAATAATATTGAGTTGTAAGAAAGCTCTCATTTGTTTTTAAAAAAAGTAATGAAATTTAAATTTAATTAAAAGTCTTTTGTATATTTGAAAAATATCACTTAATAAAGATTTATTTAAATTATGAAAACACTTTCCAGACTTGTTTTATCAGCAGCTTTTGTAGTGGCTTTAGCAATTTCAAATACTGCTTTCGCTCAGGAAACTAAAAACGAACTTGCCATCCATACCAATTCATTATTAGGAAATACAGTTAAAAGGCATGAAGCTTCTCCCGAATTAAAAGCAACTACTTTGATTTTAATTGACAAAAATGAAAGCTCACTTGAGGATCTCAAAGAACTTAAAGGAGATCATGTAAAAGGCGTAAAAGTACTTTTAGATGATTCTGTAAAGAAAAAATTCAGACAAAAAGGGATCAAAGAAATTATTTCAGTTACTACAAAATAGTTAATCGTTGTGATAAGGTTTGCCCTGTAAAATCTGATCAGCTCTGTAAAGCTGTTCTACAATAAAAAGCCGGATCATCTGGTGCGTGAATGTCATTTTAGATAGTGACATTTTTTCGTTGGCTCTGCTGTAAATTTCCTCAGAAAAACCATACGCTCCGCCAATCAGGATATGAACTTTTTTCACAGAAGAATTCATCCACGAATCTATTTTCTGTGAAAATTCACGGCTTGTGAACTGTTTTCCGTTTTCGTCCAGAAGAATAACAAGATCATTTTTATCAATTTGATTTAAAAATAATTTGGATTCTTCTTTTTTGAGAAGATCGGAAGAAAGATTTTTGGCATTTTTCACATCCGGGATTTCTATAATCTCAAAATTCCAATGTTTTGGGAGCCGGGTAAGGTAATAACTGATCAAAGATGTAATTTCTTTGTCATCTGTTTTCCCAATACAAACTAAACTGATTCGCATTTCTTATATTTGCTGAGCACAAATATACTTTATGGCTATAAAAATTCCTAAATTTATCGTAAGATTTCAAGAGTTTCTAGACGACATCCATCTTCCTGTACTCGGAATATCGCTTTGGCAGATGTTTCAGATCTATATATCGGGAATTTTCAAAGGTAATATAGGGCGAAAAGCTGCCAGTATTTCATGGAGTTTTACGCTAAGTTTATTTCCTTTTTTACTTTTCTTGCTTTCGGTAATTCCGTATATGCCGCATTATGATAAGCTTCAGTTCTACATTTTTGAAGTTTTGATGCATAATATTTTTCCATCCAATATTGAGGGCGATGTACGAGGTTATATTGAAGACAGCATTATTCCCAATATGAAAGGCATAAGTAATTTAACGATTCTTATTGCGCTTGTTTTTGCGACGAACGGTACTTTTTCTTTGATTAACGGGTTTAATGAAAATTCTGAAGAAAAACTGACGGATGTAAAAGAATTTATTCTTTCTTTTTTTATCACAATAGGCTTTGTAAGTATTATCTTTTTATCACTTTTCGGCGTGTATTATGTAGAAGTTGTACTCAAACTCTTTACGCCGTCTTATGACGTCTCCTGGCTTGAGAGAAACTTATCAAAGATCATCGGTTTTGTGTCATTTCCTATATTTTACTTTATACTTTTGGCGATGTTTTATTGGTTGGGAACGGTAAAGATTATCAGATTCAGACAGGCAGTTCCCGGTGCAATTCTTACCACTGTTCTGTTTGTTGTGACAACGTATTTCTTTGCTCTTTATGTGAAGAATATTGCCCGGTACAACGTACTTTACGGATCTATCGGAAGTATGATATTACTGATGGTTTGGGTGAATGTAAATGTTTATTTACTCCTTTTTGGGAATGAACTGAATATGGCATTAAGAAAATTAAGAATAGAAAAGTTACTTTCAGACGAGATCAAAAGAGAAACAAAAAATTATCATTCTGAAAATTCTGAGCCCAATCTTGAAAGTGATGACGAACACAAAAGACCTTATAATGATAAAAAAGAAAACTAGAATGAAAAAAAATATTGCAAAAGTATTGATGATTGTATCTCTTGTAACTTTACAGTCGTGTACAGATATAGTTGACCAGATTTATGAAAATAAACAGGAGCAAAATACTTTTTCACCTTATCAGGGAAAGTATACCGGAACGTATACAGGAAATGCGAGCGGAGATTTAATTATTAATGTAAGTGAAAAAGGAACTATTGAAATAACAAGAATTACCCTTACCTCAAGCGAAACTTATATTACTGGTTTTATAAATGCATCTTTCAATACCACCAACAGAGCACCTTCGGGTTTTATGCTGATCGGTAATCTCAATTCGCAGTTGGGAACCTGGGAAATGGGTAATCTAAAAGGAAATTGGAGTGTTAAAAAGAACTAATTCTTCTTGTACTTCTTGGCTTTCTTTTTCTTCTTTTCTTGGAACTTAAATTTAAAATCACATATCCGGAAATTGCTGCAATAAATGAAGCAATCAAAATAGCAAATTTGGCTTCATCCTGGAAATCTACTTCATGTTTAAATGATAGCAAGGCGATAAATATCGACATCGTGAATCCAATTCCTGCTAAAAGGCCGACGCCGAGCATTTGACTCCATGATGAGCGTTGTGGAAGCGCGCTGATTTTTAGCTTTACTGCAATCAGTGAAAAAAGATTAATTCCAATTAATTTTCCTAAAACAAGTCCGCCAATTATTCCTAATCCTAAACTGTTGAATAACCCGTCAACCATACTGCTGTTAAACGTAATATTAGTATTGGTCAATGCAAAAATAGGCATGATGATAAAGCTTACCGGAAAGTGCAGGGTATGCTCCAGCTTCTCCAAAGGTGATATTTTTATTTTCGAGACATTAGTCGGGATGCTTAAAGCAAGTAAAACGCCTGCAATCGTAGCATGAATCCCTGAATGATGCAGGAAATACCACAAAAATATGCCGGGAATGATATAGAAAATCAGTTTTGTAACCTTTAGAAAATTTAAGATGAATAAAACAGCGACGATCCCTACAGATAGCAAAAGGTAGATCCAATGAATTTGTTCTGTATAAAAGATGGCAATTACTAAAATGGCACCCAAATCATCAACAATCGCTAATGCGGTAAGAAAAATCTTTAGTGAAACCGGGACTTTTTTCCCCAACATCGAAATAATTGCCAAAGAAAAAGCAATATCCGTCGCCATCGGAATTCCCCATCCGTTGCTATACTCTGTCCCGGAATTGAAGATGCTGTAAATAACCGCAGGAACTACCATTCCGCCAATTGCAGCGAAAATAGGAAGTGAGGCGTTTTTAAAAGATGAAAGCTCGCCTTCTACAAGCTCTCTTTTAATTTCTAATCCTACCAAAAGAAAAAAAACGGCCATCAAGCCATCATTAATCCAGATACTTAATGGATATTTCAGATCTACATTTTCAAAACCTAACTGATAATCTAGAATTTGTTGAAAACCGGTTCCTAATGATGAGTTTGCGATGATTAATGCAAAAAAAACACAGAATATCAGTAAAACTCCTGATGATTGATTGCTTTGAAAAAATTTGTTAAAGTATTGGTTCAGCTTCATTTTCTATTTTTAAATACGTCTAATTCTTGAGATACCGTCGATTGCTTTTAATTTTTTAAATGTTTCTTCAAGCTGACCTTTATGTTTTACTTCTAAATTGATATTTCCTGTAAAAATACCATTATTAGATTCAATAGACATACTTTTCATATCCATTCCCATTGCACCGCTTATTACAGTGGTAATATCGTTGATCATCCCCATTCTGTCGAGACCTTCGATCTCAATTTTAATACGGTTTTTGAAGCTTTCTTCATTTACCCATTTTGCAGGAATTACTCTGTAGTCGTACTGTGCACGGAGATTAATCGCATTCGGACAATTGTCACTGTGAACTTTTATTCCGTCTGAGATCGTAATGAAACCGAAGATTTTATCTCCCGGAATTACTGTACAGCACTTTGCGTAGCTGTAATTCAGCTTTTCTTCATCTTTCCCGAAAACAATCATATCGAGATTGATTTCTTTCGGCTCTTCGTAATGCTGGTTTTTATTTGAACTTCTTTTAAATCTTGAAAGCAAATTATTGAAAACGTTTTTACTTTCAATATATTTTCTTAAGCTGCTCGCATCCAATTCATTGGTTTGGAATTTTAAGAACAGTTCCTGAGAAGTCTTTAGGTTGAAAAACTTCTGAAGCTTGTTGATTTCCTCATCATTAAAATTAATTTTTGCATGACGAAGTTTTCTCTGCAGAATTTCTTTTCCTTCTTCTACGAATGAATTTTTCTCAGAATTAAGGAAACTCTTAATTTTCGACTTAGCTTTTGATGTTACTACAAACTCAAGCCAGTCAAACTTCGGTTTTTGATTTTGAGATGAAAGAATATCTACCTGATCGCCGTTTTGAAGAACATACGAAATGGGAACCAGCTTTCCGTTGATTTTTGCGCCTAAACATTTCATTCCCAAATCCGAATGTACCGAAAAAGCAAAATCTAAAGCGGTGGCATTGGTCGGAAGAATTTTAATTTCACCTTTTGGAGTAAATACAAAGACTTCCTTAGAATATAAATTAAGTTTAATATTATCTAAAAGCTCAGAAGTTGTAAGATTCTGCTGCTGTTCAAGTACATCACGTATTTCGGTAACCCACTTTTCAAAATTTCTGTCATCACTGCTTTGTTTGTAACCTTCTTTATATTTGTAATGGGCAGCAACACCTTTTTCGGCAATATCATCCATTCTTTCGGAACGGATCTGTACTTCAATCCACTTTTTATCGGGTCCAAGAACGGTTAAATGTAAACTTTCATAGCCTGTAGATCTTGGCTGAGTAATCCAGTCACGCATTCTGGAGGGATTACTGTGATAAACATCTGTTACGATAGAGTAAATTTTCCAGGCAAGAAATTTTTCATTCTTAGCATCAGATTTATAAATAATTCTGATGGCGTAATTGTCGAAAACTTCTTCAAAAGAAACGCCTTGTTTAAGCATTTTCCTGTAAATAGAAGAGATGGCTTTTGCACGGCCTTTTATACTTACATTTAGACCTTCATCCTTTAATCGCTCAGAAACTTCCTTTGTAAACTCGTCGATATAGCGAATTCGGCTTTCTTTTGCCAATTCCAATTTTTCAGTAATCTCATTGAAAATATCAGGATTATTATACTTTAACGATAAATCTTCAAGTTCAGATTTGATGTTGTATAATCCCAATCTGTGAGCCATTGGGGCATAGATATAAACCGTTTCGGAAGCAATTTTTTTCTGCTTATCGGGCGCCATGCTTTCCAGCGTTCGCATATTGTGTAGCCGGTCTGCAATTTTTATAAGAATTACACGGAAATCTTCAGAAAGGGTCAACAGTAATTTTCTGTAGTTTTCAGATTGTACAGAAATATTCTGATGATTCATGATCGAAATCTTCGTCAGCCCGTTAACAACTCCCGCAATTCTTTCACCGAAAATCTTCTTCAGATCTTCATAAGTGTATTCGGAATCTTCTATAACGTCATGTAAAAGCGCACAGGCAATTGATGAGGCTCCTAAACCAATTTCTGTAGCAACAATTTTGGCAACAGCAATAGGATGATAAATGTAGGGTTCACCAGATTTTCTTCTTTGGTCTTTGTGTGCATCAAGAGCAATATCAAAAGCCTTTCGGATGAGTTTGTTATTCTCTTCATCCAAAGTTCTATATGTGTTAGAAATCAGGTCTTTATACCTCGCTGAGATTTCTTTATTTTCTTGTTCCAAGTCGTAACTCATCTGTGTAAAAGGCTTTATTTAGACGAAAATACGAAAAATATTATGATTAGTCAATGTATAAAACCAAAAATCCGCAGAAATAAATTCCACGGATTGGGTTATAAGTTTTTAGTTAATATTTTAAGCTTTCACTTCAGAATTCATTCCGTCATGCTGTACTTTTATTCTTACATCGGGACTGCTGTGAATTTCTGCTTTGCTTCGTGCATCAATCAATCTTTTAAGATGAGTATATGACGCCTGATCAATGCTCATATTTTCAAATAAATAGATTTTATGTGCGTGATTTTCATTAAAGATTTGCCTCACTTTGTCGGTTAGATCTTTATTTTTTATTTCGACACTCGCCAAGTATTGGGAGTTATGATGATCATCACTAAGGTACACAATGTACTCAGAATCTAAGAATCCTAAATCCTCAACTTCTAGCTCGAGTTTTTTGTAATCGCTCTGTGTCCCAAATAATCCTGCTAAGATGCTTGACATAGTAATATTGTTTAGTATTGGTTATCTAAAGATAGCAATATTTTTGGTATTGTTAGTGAAAATATAATAAAATTTACTATTTTTTATTTTATCTATAATATTTTAATATAAATTAATAAATTATCTATTTTAATGATGATGTTGCTTCAGTGTTTATTTCATTATTATACAGCAAAAAACTCTGTAGTAAATACAGAGTTTAATACGTTTATGAGAAATTTTTAATCTAAATTCTTTCATTTTTAATCTCTTCAACAATTTCAGGATTTAATAGAGTAGAAGTATCTCCGAAATTACTGAAATCTCCTTCTGCAATTTTTCTCAAAATTCTACGCATAATTTTGCCAGAACGTGTTTTTGGAAGCCCTGAAACAAACTGAATTTTATCCAGTTTTGCAATCGGACCAATTTGATCAGAAATTAATTGATTGATTTCTTTAACCAAATTTTCCTGCTTTCTGTCTGATCCTGAATCTTTTAAAATCACAAAACCATACAAAGCGCTTCCTTTGATATCATGTGGAAAGCCAACAATTGCAGATTCTGCAACAGCAGGATGTTCATTAATGCTGTCTTCAATCGGTGCAGTCCCTAAATTATGTCCGGAAACAATCACCACATCATCTACACGACCCGTAATTCTGTAATATCCTACTTCATCCCTCAAAGCGCCGTCACCAGTGAAATATTTGCCCGGAAAAGCTGAGAAATAGGTCTCTTTGTATCTTTGATGATCACCCCAGATTGTTCTTGCAATTCCCGGCCATGGAAAACGGATGCAAAGATTTCCTGTCACCTGATTTCCCGTAATCTCATTGCGTTTATCATCCATCAAAACAGGTTGAATTCCCGGTAATGGAAGTGTTGCATAAGTCGGTTTTGTTGGCGTAACGAACGGGATAGGTGAGATCATGATTCCTCCGGTTTCAGTTTGCCACCAAGTATCGACAATAGGACATTTTTTTCTTCCGACATGATCGTTAAACCAATGCCAAGCTTCGTCATTAATAGGCTCTCCAACAGATCCGATTACCCGTAATGAGCTTAAATTATGTTTGTCAACCCATTCTGTGCTTTCTTTTGCTAAAGAACGAATGGCAGTGGGAGCGGTGTAAAATTGTGTTACTTTATGTTTTTCAATCACATCCCAAAATCTATCCGGCTCGGGATACGTTGGAACTCCTTCAAAAATAACGGTTGTGGCACCGTTTAGTAGCGGTCCGTAAAGAATATAAGAGTGACCGGTAATCCAGCCAATATCTGCAGTACACCAGTAAATATCATTTTCCTGATAATTGAAAACATTTTTGAAAGTATAAGCCGAATACACCATATAACCTGCGGAAGTATGAAGCATCCCTTTCGGTTTTCCTGTAGAACCGGAAGTGTATAAGATAAATAAAGGATCTTCTGCATCCATAATTACCGTCACGAAATCTGCAGAGGATTTTTCATACAAATCGTCCATCCAGAAGTCTCTGCCTTCTTTCATTTTAATTTCGTTGTGAGTACGCTTTACAACTAAAGTTTTCTCTACAGTTGGGCATTTTTCTAAAGCTTCGTCAATAATTGATTTTAAATCTAAAACTTTGCTTCCTCTGTAGCTTCCATCCGAAGTAATCAACATTTTTGCGCCACAGTCATTCACTCTTGAAACCACTGCAGATGCCGAAAATCCTGCAAAAATTACAGAATGAACTGCTCCTAATTTTGCGCAGGCCAACATCGTCACTGCCAGTTCAGGAATCATTGGAAGGTAAATGCAGACTCTGTCTCCTTTTTCAATGCCCATTTCCCGAAGAATATTCGCTGTTTTGTTGACTCTTGTATACAAGTCGTTGTAAGAAATATGTTGCGCCTCTTCTTTTGGATCATTCGGCTCCCAAATGATAGCGGTTTTTTCTCCCCTTACCGATAAATGTCTGTCGAGGCAGTTTTTGGTGATATTTAATTTAGCATCTTTAAACCATGTGATTTTTGCCTCATTCATATCATATTTTACCACTTTGCTCCATCTTTGGTACCATACAAAATTTTGGTCAGCTACTTTATCCCAGAATTTTTTCGGGTTTTTTATAGACTTTTTGTACTCTTCAAAATAATGCGGTAAATCTTCTATCACGTAATTTCTCATACTTTTTATTTTTAGAAATTATTTATTTAATTTTTTTGTTTGAATTTATATTTTTTGTTTTTACGCAAGGTTCGCAAAGGTTTTGTTTAAAAAAATCTTTTCGTTCTCAACGTGTTTTGCTCAGCAATTGTCGATTTAAAAAATCATAATTTCAGTTCCATAATGGGTAGAAACCTGTCTTTAATTGATGTTCCAATTTCTCCGATTTTTACAAACCCGAAGCTTTCATAAAATTTCTGTGCATTCGGGTCGGCGTCAAGAATTATTCTTTGGGCTTCACTTTTTTTTATTTTTAAAATGAAATCATTCATTAATAATTTACCATAACCTTTTCCAATATTTTCAGGTGACACAAACAGATTATCTAATCTCACGCTATTTTTTTCAATTTCAAAATAAGAATAATAAGCAACGATTGATTGGCTGATAATTAATTTATACACTTCATTATTTTGAATATATTCCTCAGTGATGGTTAGCAAATCTGACCACTTTCTCATCTGTTCATCAGAATATCCCCAATATGCCTTCGACTTTTTTGTAATATCAGTTAAAACTCTGTAGTCATGGGTATTTGCTTTAATAATTTCTATCATCACATTTCATTTTGATTAACCTTTATACTGCTGAATTTTATCTTTCAATTCATCAATAATCTTTTCATCATCAATCGTCGATGGAATCTGAAATTCTTTCCCATCAATAATCGTTCGGATCAATTTTCTTAAAATTTTTCCGGATCTTGTTTTGGGAAGTCTTTTTACAACCATTACGCTTTTCAAAAAAGCAACAGCGCCTATTTTTTCTCTTACTTTCAGAATGATTTCTTTTTCTACATTTTCTTCTGAAATTTCTGAGCCGTTTTTTAAAACCACCGTTGCGAAAGGAACTTGTCCACGCAGATCATCATCAATTCCTACAACGGCGCATTCAGCAACATCGGGATGAGAGGAAACAATTTCCTCCATTTCGGAAGTGGAAAGTCGGTGTCCTGCCACATTGATGACATCATCTACACGTCCTGTGATGAAAACATAACCGTCTTCATCTTTTATCGCACCGTCTCCCGAGAAATAATAACCTTTATATTGTGATAAATAGCTTTTTTCAAAACGGTCATAATCATTCCAAACTCCTAAAAGAGCGCCTGGAGGAAGCGGAAGTTTGATGACTAAATAACCTTCTTTATGCTCATCCAGTTCATAACCGTTTTCATCAAAAATTTTAATATCATATCCGGGAATTGGTTTTCCGGCAGCTGCTCTTTTAATTTTATAATCATCATTAAAAGTCATTAAACCCAACATCGGCCAGCCAGATTCAGTTTGCCACCAATGATCGATAGCTGGAACTCCGATATGTTTTTCGAACCAGTCTAAAGTGGCAACATCGCATCTTTCTCCAGCCAGAAACTGTTTTTTGAAATGGCTTAAATCATACTTTTTAACGAATTCGCCGTTCGGATCTTCTTTTTTAATAGCTCGAATTGCGGTTGGAGCTGTAAACATCGCAGAAACTTTATATTCTGAAATAATCCTCCAAAAAGTTCCCGCATCGGGAGTCATAATTGGTTTTCCTTCAAAAATAATTGTTGTGTTTCTATTAATTAAAGGCCCATAAACACTGTAACTGTGACCAACTGCCCAACCAAAATCGGAAGCTGCCCAAAATGTTTCACCATATTCAATTCCATAAATATATTTTATTGAAAACTTTAAAGCAGTTGCGTAACCACCTGTGTCACGAGTAATTCCCTTTGGCTTTCCGGTGGTTCCTGAAGTGTATAATAAATACAAAGGATGATTGGATTCTACAGAAACACAACTCGCAGGTTCTGATACTGAAACCAATTCTTCATAATCGATAATTCCTTCGAACATTTCATCATTATTGTCGACTAATTTTCTGTTGAAAACGATGATGTTTTCGACTTTATCCTGTGCCAATTCGATCGCTTTTTCTACTAAAGGCAGATAAGGAATTCTTTTGGCAATTTCGATTCCTGCAGTTGCGGTAATCAAAGCTTTTGGTTTACAATCATCAATTCTTACAACCAATTCGTGCGGCGCAAAACCTCCGAAAACAACATTGTGAATCACTCCGATTCTCGCACAGGCCAACATTGCAAAAAGTGTCTGCGGAATCATCGGCATGTAAACTACTGCCGTGTCACCTTTTTTTAAACCTAAAGAAACTAATCCGCCTGCTAATTTTGAAATTTCTTCTTTAGCCTGATTGAAAGTATATTTTATTTTTTGATTCGTAACGGGAGAATCATAAATAATCGCAATTTCATCCCCGAAACCGTCTTCAATATGTTTGTCAATACAGAGATAAGACATGTTGAGCTTTCCGTCTGCAAACCATTGGGTGTAACTGTTTTCGTCTTCTGAAATAATCGTTTCGGGAAATTCAAACCACGAAATTTCCTGCGCCTGCTCTTTCCAAAACTGCTCTTTATTTTCTATGCTTTGTTTAAAAAGTCTATCAGTATCCATATTAATTTTTGTGTTTTAGATTATTGCTTCATCTGTCATTGCGAGAAGCGAAGCAATCTCTTAATCATCTTAACTTAATCTATTTAATTTAGATTCTTCACTCCACTTCTAAACTTCGTTAGTAAACCTTCAATTTATGTTCAGAATGACAATTTTGCGTAATTTTTTAGTCTTTCATCTTTGTTCTTTCATCTAAAATCTATTCAAACATTTCCTCAATCTGCTGAATCAATTTTTTAATAGAATATGGTTTTGTTACATACGCATCAGCTCCCATTTCCATACCTTTTTCAATATCTTTCGGATTGTTTTTGGCACTTAGAAAAAGAACTTTTGTATTGTGTAAAGCTTCATTTTTTTTAATTTCTTCCAAAGTGCTGTAGCCGTCAAGATTCGGCATCATGATATCCAATAAAATAACGTCAGGAACAAGTGTTTTCAGGAATTCTAAAACCTCAGTTCCGTCTCTGGCGATAAATACTTCGTAACCAATTTTCCGGAAACTGTATTCCAAAGACATTAATATTTTGTGTTCGTCATCTGCAATCAATATTTTTTTCATTTTTGTACTTCGTTAAGGTTCAACTTCATTGTTTTTTATATTTTGAGAACCCGAAGGGTTCAGTCTTAATAGCCTTAGGTGAAAACCTATGGAATACAGATCGTAATTCGTATTAAACCAATCCGTAAGGGTTGAATAAATTTATGTTCATTTGAATGATTCGATTCCATGGTCTACTAAAAGTTTTTTAAATTCATCTTCAAATGTTTCTGTTTTATGATGTTCCTTTTGATTTTTTATATAGTTTATAATTCTTTCCTTATCTCTTATTGAGCTGGTAAATGCTCCGTAACCTTCCTGCCATCCAGCAAATGTTGGAAACAAGCCTGATCCTTTCATCCATAAGTTTGTCGCAACTTTGATATCTTTTACCAAATTACTGAGATTTATGTTTGGATGGAGGTCACAAAAAATATGAATGTGGTCTGGCATTCCATTAATTCTATATAATTTACATTTTTTATTGTTTAAAACACCCCAAATATATTTGTAAAGTTGTGTTTCGTTCTTTCCATTAATTGTTGGTTTTCTATATTTTGTTCCGAAAACAATATGATAGAATATTTGTCTGTATGTTCCCATTTGTGTTTGTTTTAAAATTGAACCCTGTCGGGTTCTGATTGTGTTGAATTTTCCATAGGTTTCACCTACGGTTATTTTTATTAAACCCTGTCGGGTTCATCATTTTGGATGTTATTCTCCTTTGGTAAAATAACAGTAAAGGTCACCCCCAATCCGCTGTTTTCTGCTTTTATAGTTCCACTGTGAGCTTCAACAATTCTTTTAGATATTGCTAATCCGAGCCCGCTTCCGGTTGGTTTTATAATATTTTGATTTTTAGACTGATAAAATTTATCAAAAATCACTTCCAGATCTTCTTCTGGAATATTTTTTCCGGTATTGAATATTTTTATAATTAAATTATTGTCTTTCTCTGAAAATTTAGTTTGAATAGTGCCCTGTTCATCAGTAAATTTCAAAGCATTTCCTAAGATATTCTGAAACAGTTGGATGAATCTTGGTTCATCATATTTAAAAAGATGATTCTTTAATAAATCAACTTCACTTACATGAATAAATTTCTGCTGAATTAAATGTAAAATCGGGTTTAAAGCTTTTTTGTAAGTATCAATAATATTATTTTCCTGAATATGTAAAGCAATTTCTCCGTGCTGAAGTTTGTCTAGATAAAGAATATCATTGATAATTTCGCTTAAACGGTCAGATTCTGTGATGATATTGTTTAAAAATTCTCTTTTAATGTCTAAAGGAATATCGTCGTCATCTGCTAAAATTTCTCCGGCTGAACGAATTGCTGTAATTGGAGTTCTGAGTTCGTGTGCAACTGAATCGAGAAAATCATCTTTCTGACGGTCTTTTACAATGAGGTTTTCATTGGCTGCGCTCAGGTCATTTGAAAGTTGTTTTAGTTCTTCAGATTTTTCAGTCAGTTTTTTATTTAATGAAATATTCTCTTTTGATTCTTCTAAAATATTTAGAACTTCTTTCAGAGATATTTTATCTTCTTTCGTTACTCCTTCAATTAAAATTTTCGCAGAAGCTGTACCGATTCTTCCCGCCAAAAGGTTTTCAGAGAATTTAATGAATCTTGAATCGGCAGTTTCGGTTTGTGAATCAATATTGTATTTAATGTTGAAAATCCGCATTGCTTGTTCGGTTTTCTTTTTGCCTAAAAAACGTTCAAGAATGCTCTTAATATCAGAAACGTAAGCAGTTCCTCTCCAGATAAAAGCGTTTTCGTGATTTTGAATGTATTTATCGATATCAACATATAATTCAGCAAAATTTCGCTCTCGATAATTTCCTTTCATGCTTACAGAAAGTATCGTAAACAAACCTGTATTGACTAAAATCGACCAAAAGAAAATTTCCGGGATTCTACTTAAATAGGGAATGCTGAAGAAGTCGAAAACATCATACATGTCGCGCAAAACTCCTTTTATTTCTGAATTATAAGAAAAATAATATTGCGGAATAATCAATCCGAAATAACAGATGATCAATCCGGCAAAAAGCCCAGTTATCGCACCTTTATAGCTTCCTCTTCGCCAAAATATTGCTCCAAAAAATGCAGGCGCCAGTTGTGCAATAATGACAAATGAAATTAAACCAACTGAATCTAATGAAGTTTTTAGAATGAAATATTTGTAAAAAGCAAAAGCAACAATGATCAAACCAAAAATCGAAAATTTACGGACATTGGTAATGTTTCGAGTGTTTTGAGTTTCATTTTCAGCTTTAAATTTTCCTAATAAACCGTAAGGGATAATCAGGTTGTTGGAAAGCATAATCGATAAAGTAATTGCCGAAATAATAATCATTGAAATGCATGAACTTAAGCCTCCTAAAAATACTAAAACCGTAATTAAAGTATTGTTAAAATGTTGAGGAATAAGAATAGAGTAGAACTCCGGATTTACGTTTTGACCTTGAAAAATCAATCTTCCACCCCATGCGATTGGAAAGATGAAAATAGTAAATATCAAAAGATACAGCGGGAAAAACCAGATTGCTGTTTTAATGTGTTTCTCCTGTCTGTTTTCGACAATTGCAGTGTGGAATTGTCTCGGTAAAATACAAATTGCAGTTCCGGAAATCATGCATAAAACCATCCAGTTCATAGCACCTTCAATTCCGTTAAACGTATTTTTAGCTTTAAAATCCGAGAATTTACTCGCTTTTTGATACAGGTCTGAAAATCCGTCAAACGCATAATAAATCACAAATAATCCTAAGATAATGATGAAAAATAATTTAAGAAAGCTTTCCAAAGCGATTGCGGAAATTATTCCTAAACGTTTTTCGGAAGCATCAACATATTTTGTTCCGTAATAGGATGAAAATACAGCGATTAGTACAACCACAAAAGTTCCGCTGTCTGTCAAAATGTTTTTAGAGATTGCTGTTTCTGTTACTAAATGAAACGTTTCAGAAATCGCTTTAATCTGCAATCCGATATAAGGTACAATCGCAAAAACGCAAACTAAAGTGATAATGGCGCTGAAACTTCTGCTGTTTCCGTATCGCAAAGAAATAAAATCTGCAAGACTGCTTATCTTATTAACTCTTGAGATTCTTACGATTCTTGTGTTGATATAAATCCAGGCCGGAATAACCATGATTGGACCGATGTAAATTGGTAAGTAATTGAGACCGCTTGTCGCTGCTACACCAATACTTCCGTAATACGTCCAGGCTGTGCAATACACGGCAAGAGACAATGCATAGATGTAAGGGTTGTTAATCCAAACTTTACTCTTCTTCTTTTCTGCCAAATGAGCAACTAAGAATAAAAGTGCGAGGTAAATAAGGACAACGATAAATAATGCGAAACTACTCATCATATTTTTTTACGATTACAAAAGAAATAATGATGGAAATCATCCAGACTGCGAACAGGTAAACAAGAATCATTGGGTAACCGAAAATTTCCCTTTCGCTGTTAAAAAGCAATGAAACAGGAATACTGAAAGCGATAAGTAAACCTACGCTCAGAATAATCAGTTTTTGTTCGTGTCGCTTTTTCATAATTGATGAATGATAATTGATTGATTCGAATCTTTTAATATTATTGATTTCGAATGAGATTTAAATAAAAGTTTTCTTTTCCCCAGCCCTAAAGGGAGAAAAACTTCTATTTAGAATTGACTAAATTACTCCCTTTAGGGTCGGGGTAAATAATTTTAGTCAATTTTTATTAAAAAACGATAATTGATGAATAGACCGGAATCATTCATCAATTATCATCTATTGTTTTTAATTTATTTTTCGTCAGAATATTCTCCTATCAAAGAATAATATCCAAAGATTGCCATTCCGCCTGTTACAATTGGCACCAATACAAAAAGTATGATGATTCCGAATACAAGGTCTTCCTGTTTTCCTGATGCGATTTTTGGGATGCCCATCACCGTTATTCCAAAGTAGGCAACGATTAAGGCAATCAAAATCCATACAATGCCTAATATTTTTTTTAATCCGTTCATTTTAGTAGATTTAAAATTAATAAATTTTTAAGTGATTATCCCTATTAATCGTGGATATTGTTGTTCTTATTTTTTAGATAAATCAATCCGATGACTAAACAGACTGCGGCAACGCCGATTGGATACCAAGTCCTTCAAGATACCACGTTGCGTGTCCTGCATCTTTTCCGGAAGTTACAAGATATGTGGCAACCGCGGGAAGCAATCCTCCAAAAACCCCGTTACCAATGTGATATGGTAAAGACATCGATGTGTAACGAATTCTAACAGGGAACATTTCAACTAAAAATGCTGCAATCGGACCATAAACCATTGTCACAAAAATTACCTGAATAAACACCAAGAATACCAAATACCACCTTGTGTCGTCGTTCAAAGTAATTGCTGTGGAAACTTTCGGTTCTTCAGCTTTTCCATCTTTTATTACCGGACCTGCTGCAGACCAATGAACGATACTGTCTTTTTTGATTAAAGTTCCGTCTGTGAAAGTGGTTTCTTTGTGGAAGGTAATTACGCTGTCTGATGGAATAGTTTTATGAATTGCTGCGACTCTTGTTTCTTTAATACCATCACTTGCAATAGTTTTTGCTTCAATGTTTACACTTTTATACATAGCGTCGTAGATCGGTCTATACGCTAAAATCGCCACCAACATACCGGTCATCATAATTGCTTTTCGACCAATTTTATCTGAAAGCCAACCGAAAAATACAAAGAAAGGTGTTCCCATCAATAATGCTGTTGCCATCAGGTAATCGACCTGCATTGAATTGATATTCATTACTTTTTGGAGGAAACTCATGGCGTAAAACTGTCCTGTGTACCATATTACACCTTGTCCCATCGCAGCACCGAATAATGCCAATAAGACAAATTTGAAGTTAAATTTATTACCGAAACTTTCTTTTAAAGGATTTTTAGAAGTTTTCCCCTCGCTTTTAGCCTTAGCAAAAAGCGGAGATTCTTTCATGTTTTTTCTGATGAAATAAGAAACTCCAACCATTAAAATAGAAATCCAGAATGGAACTCTCCATCCCCAAGAATCAAAGTCTTCAGCAGAAAGTGTATTTTTTGTAATTAAAATAACGATTAAAGAAATGAAAAGTCCTGCAGTTGCGGTAGTTTGAATCCATGAAGTCCAGTAACCTCTCCTGTGTGGTTGAGAATATTCTGCAACATAGGTTGCTGCTCCGCCGTATTCTCCACCTAAAGCTAAACCTTGTAAAAGTCTTAAAATTAAAACTAAAACCGGTGCCAAATATCCTATGGTTTCATATCCTGGAATACATCCGATCAGGAAGGTTGAGAATCCCATGATCAATAAAGTAACCAAAAAAGTGTATTTTCTTCCGATAATGTCTCCCAATCGTCCGAAAAACAAGGCTCCGAAAGGTCTTACTACAAATCCTGCTGCAAAAGTTGCCAATGTAGATAAAAATGCTGCGGTAGGATTATCTGCCGGGAAGAATTTGGTCGCCAAAACGACAGCTAAACTTCCGAATATATAGAAATCATACCATTCTATCAAAGTTCCGAGAGACGATGCAGTGATGACGCTCCAGATGGTGCGGTTTTTCTGCTTATCTGTCATATTCTCGTAAGCATCGTGGTGTTGTTCGCTCATATCACTAGATTTTTTTGTTTAAATTATTATAATGGAAATTAATTTTTATAGATAGATCTGAAGTTGTACAATAAATTCTCCTTTAGATTTCGGGCTCTCAGTTGGGCTTGTATAAATAGGTCTTGTAGAATATTGAGTAGTGATTTTCGCATGATGACCGTCTAAAAACCAGTTGGCTCCCACATCAAATTGTGAAGAAGGTTTATCAAATGCTTCAAAATCTTTGTAAGTATATGCTGCAAAAGGCTGAATTCTAACTTTCGGTTTTTCTGTCTGATTAGGTAATAATAAACCTGCTTGAGCATAAACTACATTTCCGGTTCCAATCATTGGTTGAAGGTTTCCGGGACCAGCCAAAGCTCTTTGTCCGACAAAATTAGGATCATTCGCTGCGATATTCATTGTTCCTAAATTTCTCACGTAATTGGGTCCGAAATTATAGTTGAAATATCCTGCGTAAGCCGAAACGGCCATTTTATTTTTTGCTTCACCCAATGGAATATCGGCGAAAGCATCTACGGAAAGTAGGGTGATGTCGTGTTTTTCAATGTTTGAATTGACTGAGGTTCTTGTTCCTTCGGCTTGATGATAAAAACCTGCACCAACATTGAAAACTTTTTTAGTTCCTAAATAAGAACCTACTTTGAACGGAAGAAGATTGGATTCTGTATCTAAGAATTGATATTCAAAATAACCGGCTTTAGACCAATTTGGGTTTCCATTATTGTCAACTGCGACTTCATTACCGGGAATTAAAGTATTTGGAGGAGTTAAATCTGTTGCGAATGGCTTGTTTAAACTCATTCGGTATTCAAATTTTCCATATTTACCTTTTGCGAAAACTCCCATTTGTCTTGCAAACTGGTCTGAATTATCAATTAAAGGCCAACTGAAAATAGGTGAGTCGACGGTAAGGAAGTTTAATGTTGAAGCCATTGTCATACGGGAAAGTCCCATGTAATAATGAAGTCCACCTCCTAAAGTTAAGCTGAATTTTCCTGCTTCACCCGGCATAATTACAGCGTATTCATTCCAGGCATCGTGAAAGAAAAGTTGAGGTTTTTTACCGTTTCCGTAGCCTCCCGTTCCGGTTGTTCCGGTTGCACCGCCATTAATGAATGTCTGATTATTCATTCCGAAGTGCGCTAAAATCATATAACGCTTGGTAACTTGTGCGTAAGCCAAAATACGAGCTCTTCGGTTTCCTAAGTTCCAGGTATTATCAGTAGGTTCATTTCCAACCATACTTCCGGGATTCATGTCTGTATTCCTGATCCAGAACTGATCCCATAAAATAAATCTAACATATTTATCTCCTTCAGGATTTAAATTTATTTTTAAACCATTTCCATAATCAGGAGAACCTTGAGCGTATATAGAACTGCTAATTAAAGCTAATCCAATAAAACTTAATATTTTCTTCATAAATTATTAATTTTTTGGCTGTTATTTTGTGAAAGCCAAATTGTAATTAATAATTTAGTTATAAAAATTTAATATATATTTATGCTTAGTATATAGTTATAAGTTATAAATGATGAATTATGAGTTTAAAACTCTTCTTTTTTTTGGACTAAATTATTGATAATCATTAAATTGATTTTTTTAAAAACTCATAATTTATAATTAATAACTTATAACTCTAAAAAATTATTTCTTAAACCGTTCCCATTTAATCAGCATATACTTATCTGCAAACTGCGTAATAATTAAACCGGAATCTTTGATGTTTTCTTCTTTCGAAATGTATTCAATCAATTCATTTTGTTTCAAAATTTTATAAACCGGATGAAAATCTGAGTGAGGTGGTCGTGTAATATTATATTTCTTTATCCATGAACTTATCGTAACATGGGAAACTCCTATAATACGCTCTATTTCACGGAAACTCAATCCTTCAAGGTAAAGCTGAAGAGCTTTTGTGACATAATAATCATCAATTTTTTTACCTAATTTTTTAACAGTGAAATAGTAATTGCAATGCTTGCAGTGAAATCTTTGCTTTTCATTAATGATTCCACTTTTTACGACTTTATCACTTTTACATTTCGGACATTGAGTTTCCATATATAGTATTTTAGCAAATATATAACAAGTTAGCAAATGTTTAAAATTGATTAAAGATAATTTTACCTGTGAATATTAATTAAGCAATAAAATTATCTTTTTTATTTGGTTTTTAAAGTTATTATGTTTTAAATTTGCCAAAAAATTCAGATAAATAAATGGAAATAGAAATTTCCTCATGCGAACATTTAGTGTATGTGAGTGAAATACAGCAGGAAATGTATGATTCTGCACAGCGACGAGGAACGGGAATCGCTAAACGTTCCATAGAATATTTAAGTAAAAAAATTTCAGATGGCAATGCTGTTGTCGCTACTGAAAACGGCGAATGGGTAGGTTTCTGTTATATTGAAACTTGGTCGCATGGTCAGTTTGTAGCCAATTCTGGATTAATTGTTTCCCCAAAATTTAGGGAAAGAGGAGCTGCAACTTTAATTAAGGATAAAGTTTTTCAATTATCTAAAAATAAATATCCGACTGCAAAAATTTTCGGATTGACGACTGGTTTGGCTGTCATGAAAATCAATAGCGATTTAGGTTACAAGCCCGTTATTTATTCTGAATTGACACAGGATGAAGAATTCTGGAACGGCTGCAAAAGCTGTGTGAATTATGATATCTTAATGAAAAAAGAACGTAAAAACTGCCTTTGTACAGCAATGCTTTTCGTTCCCGATAATAATAAAGTAAATGGTGTTGTAAATAATCAACCCGAAAATCAATATCAAAATGAGCAAGAAAGTAATCTTAGCGTTTAGCGGAGGTTTAGATACCTCTTACTGTGCCAAATATTTGAGTGAAACACTTGGATATGAAGTATATGCAGTAACTGTAAATACCGGAGGTTTCTCTAAAGAAGAGGAAAAAGAACTGGAGAAAAAAGCCTTAAATCTTGGGGTAAAAGACTACAGGTGCGTTGATGCTCAGGAAGATTATTACAATTCTTGCGTAAAGTATTTGATCTTTGGAAATGTCTTGAAAAACAATACATACCCTCTTTCTGTAAGTGCTGAACGTACGATTCAGGCGCAGGAAATTGCAAAATATGCCATTGAAATAGGAGCTGATGCAATCGCTCACGGAAGTACGGGTGCTGGAAATGACCAGGTTCGTTTTGATTTGATTTTCCAGGTGATGTGCCCGAATGTAGAAATTATTACGCCAATTCGTGATCTATCTTTATCTCGTGAAGAAGAAATCGATTTTTTGAAAAGTCACGGTTATGAAATGGAATTCCAAAAAGCACAATATTCTGTCAATAAAGGACTTTGGGGAACTTCAGTCGGTGGAAAAGAAACGTTGACTTCAAGAAATTATCTTCCCGAAGATGCTTTTCCTTCTCAAATTAAAGAAACTCAGCCTTCAGAATTGGAAATTGAGTTCAAAAATGGTGAAGTTGTGAGCGTGAACGGAGAAATTTTTGAACATTCGGTGTATGCTATTCAAAAGATCGAAAAATTAGCTTCTGCGTACGGAATTGGTCGTGATATTCACGTTGGAGATACGATTGTCGGAATTAAAGGAAGGGTTGGTTTTGAAGCGGCAGCAGCGTCTGTGATCATCAAAGCGCACCATTTATTGGAAAAACATACGCTTTCAAAATATCAGCAGATGATGAAGTCTCAATTGTCAGATTGGTACGGAAACTGGCTTCACGAAGCACTTTTCTTAGATCCCGTGATGAGAAATATCGAGTCATTCTTAAATGATTCTCAAAAAACAGTAAGCGGAAAAGTATTTGTAACCCTTCATCCCTACAGATTTATCTTAAACGGAATTGAATCTAAGCATGATTTAATGTCCGATAAATTCGGGAGCTATGGCGAAGCAAACAGAGCATGGACGGGAGAAGATGTGAAAGGGTATACGAAAATCGTAAGTAATTCATTAAATATATATCATCAGATAAATAAATAAGATTTGGGCAGCTTTATCCGCCTTCCGCTCTTAATCTTTTGTTCGTCGTTCCTCCTCACAAAAGGATTTCCGCTCAAGTCGGGCTGCATGCAATTCGCCGCAATAAAAGGAGTCCCAAAGGGACGACCTAAATCAGGGTAGGATGGAATCCTATCAAAGGAGAATATTTGTAAAGATAAACTCCTATCAAAAACAAATGTAAAAATGATCGAGATTAATCAAAAAGAAATAAAAAAAGCAGGAATCATCGGTGCCAACGGCTATACCGGAAGCGAATTGGTCCGTCTGCTGGCTTTTCATCCCAATGTGACTTTGAGTTTTTTATATAGTCGTTCGAATTCAGGGACAAAGATTTCAGATTTGTATCCGGATTTAGAGGCAGTTTGTGAAATGGTTTTAACGGATCAACCTGAAGAGGTAGATATTTTATTTTTATGTCTTCCTCACAAAGAAAGTCAAAATTGGCTGACTCAAAATAATATAAAAGATGAAATAGTAGTAATTGATTTAGGAAATGATTTTCGTTTAGATAGTAATTTAGGAAACAGAAATTTTATCTACGGTTTGCCTGAAATCAACAAAAAACAACTTTTAGGAGCAAAAAGTATTGCGAATCCGGGATGTTTTGCAACGGCGATTCAATTGGCTTTGCTTCCATTAGCTCAAAAAAGTTTGTTGAATGAAGTTTACACAACAGGAATTACAGGTTCAACAGGTGCGGGCCAGTCTTTACAGCCGACTACGCATTTCACTTGGCGAAATGATAATATTTCGGCGTATAAAACTTTGACACATCAGCATGTGGATGAGATTTTACAGCAGTTAGTTTCTTTTAATACGAATGAAATCAGTCTAAATTTTGTTCCATGGAGAGGGGATTTTGCGAGAGGAATTTTTACGAGTTCCACGGTGAAAACAGATTTAGAACTTTCAGATATCAATCAATTGTATCAGGATTTTTATGCAGATGCGCCTTTTGTAAAGGTTAGTGAAAAAGCAATTGATTTAAAACAGGTTGTCAATACCAATCGCTGTGTGATTCATATAGAAAAGAGTGGAAATGTTGCGGTTATTCACTCAGCGATTGACAATTTGTTAAAAGGAGCTTCCGGACAGGCAGTTCAAAATATGAATATTGCAATGGGCTGGGAAGAAAATTTAGGATTGAAATTGAAACCGATTGCGTTTTAATGTGAATCGTCAATAAGTCAATTGTGAATTTTTAAACTCAAAGTAAAACCGACCTAGGAAAATGGAGCGTTAAGAAAAATAATTTTGTGAACGTTAAGAAAATTCTACTGTTCGAAGCGCGAGGCAAAAGTCGAATCGAAGAACAAATGTCAAATTCGCGCAAGTTTTAGAATTTTTAGAGGGCAAAAATATTTTTTAGCGAAAGTTTCCAGTCTTGAACTTTTGTTTCTTTTGTTTCAAGACAAAAGAAAAATATAATAAAAAATGAAGTTGTAAAACCAGCAACTATCAACCAACAACAATTAACTAAAAAATGAATTTATTCAACGTATATCCATTATTTAACATCAATCCGGTAAAAGCCCAAGGATCATTTCTTTGGGACGATAAAGGAGAAAAATATCTTGATTTTTACGGAGGTCATGCGGTAATTTGCATTGGGCACAACCATCCGCATTATCAAACTCAATTAAAAAACCAATTAGATAAAATATCTTTTTATTCAAACTCGGTTCAGAACGAATTGCAAACTGAATTAGCTGAAAAATTAGGAAGAATTTCAGGCTTAGAAGATTATAATCTGTTTTTATGTAATTCAGGAGCTGAAGCTAACGAGAATGCTTTAAAAGTAGCTTCTTTCCACAACGGAAAAAGCAAAGTATTGTATTTCTCAGGTTCGTTTCACGGAAGAACTTCAGCAGCGGTTTCTGTGACTGATAATCCTAAAATTGTTGCTCCCGTAAACTATGACGAAAGATTCATCAAATCTGAATGGAATAATATCGAACAGCTTGAAGCGATTTTTGAAAAGCAAGGAAGCGAAATTTCGTCAGTAATTATTGAAGGAATTCAGGGAGTTGGTGGAATTATGATTCCAACGGTTGAATTTTTAACTAAAATTAAAGAATTATGCGAAAAGCATAATACAGTTTTAATTTTAGATGAAGTTCAGTCAGGTTATGGAAGAAGCGGATGCTTCTTTGCTCATCAGGAATTTGGAATTGAAGCAGATATCATCACAACGGCAAAAGGAATGGGTAATGGTTTCCCGATTGGTGGTGTTTTGATTCACCCGAAATTTCAGGCAAGCAAAGGTTTGCTGGGAACAACTTTTGGTGGAAATCATTTAGCTTGTGTTGCTGCCATTGCGGTTTTGGATGTAATGAAAGATGAGAATCTCATCGAAAATGCTAAGGAAATGGGCGAGTATATTGAAAATGAAATTAAAGATTTTCCACATATTAAAACGATTCGAAGGAAAGGCTTGATGATTGGAATTGAACTCGACAGGGATTGCTCAGAAGTGAGGAACAGTCTGTTGTACAATCATCATATTTTCACAGGAAACTCTAATGATAAGGCTGTGTTGAGGATTCTTCCGGCGCTTAACATTAAAAAAGAAGAAACCGATATTTTTATTGGTTCTCTGAAAACTGTATTAGAAAATCTTTAAAATTAAAAATCAAAATGAAAAAATTTACCTCTGTAAGTGATATTGAAAACTTACAGGAAATCATACAAAAAGCTTTACAAATTAAAGAAAATCCTCTTTCGGAAACCGAAAAAGGAAAAGGAAAAACCATCGGACTTGTATTTTTAAACTCAAGTTTGAGAACCCGTTTAAGCAGCCAGATTGCCGCACAAAACTTAGGATTAAATGTTTTGACATTAAACGCAGCACAGGAAGCATGGAACTTAGAATTTGCGGATGGAGCCATAATGAACGGCGATACCGTTGAACATATCAAAGATGCTATTGAGGTATTAAATCAATATTGTGACATCATTGCAGTTCGTTGTTTTGCAGGAATGAAAAGTAAGGAAGATGATGTTAACGAAAGTATTTTAAGCCAGTTCGAGCAACATGCAAAAGTTCCGGTTATTTCTTTGGAATCTGCAACTCGTCACCCGTTGCAAAGTTTGGCAGATTGCATCACGATTACTGAAAATTGGCACTTCGACGAGCTCAGTGTAAAATCCAAGCCAAAAGTGGTTTTAACCTGGGCGCCTCACATCAAACCGATTGCTCATGCAGTAGGAAATTCTTTCGCAGAATGGATGCAGGAAATGGATGTTGAGTTGGTAATCGCAAATCCTAAAGGTTATGATTTAGATAAAAACTTCACGAAAGATGTAAAAGTGATTCATAATCAGGATGAAGCGTTGAAAGATGCGGATTTTATTTATGTGAAAAACTGGTCGTCTTTCGATGATTACGCGGCAATGCCTGAAGTGAAGGAAAACTGGATGTTGACGAATGAAAAATTAGCCAATACCAATCAGGGAAAAGTGATGCACTGTCTTCCCGTTCGTCGTAATGTAGAACTGAGTGACGAGGTAATGGATGGTGAAAATTCGATAATTTATCAACAAGCAAAAAACCGAATTTTCTCTGCACAAGCTGTTTTTTCCGAAATCTTGGATGGATTGAATTCTAAATAACTAAACCTCATAGGTTTTTGAAAAGGTTTACAATGAAAGAAAAATTATACATCATAAAAATCGGCGGAGCATTAATCGATGATGAGGGATTATTAAACGAATTTCTGGAGCAGTTTTCCGAAATCAAGGAAAGAAAGATTCTTGTTCATGGAGGAGGGAAATTAGCCACAACTTTAGCAGACAAATTAGGAGTTGAACAGAAAATGATCAACGGACGAAGAATCACAGATAAAGACACCTTAGATATTGTGGCGATGGTATATGCAGGAGGAATCAACAAAAATATTGTGGCAAAACTTCAGCAGAAAAAATGTAAGGCAATGGGTTTTTCGGGAGCTGATGCCAATTTAATTAAAGCTAAAAAGAGAGAACACGCAGAAATTGATTTTGGATTTGTGGGTGATATTACCGAGAAAAGCGTGAACAAGAAATTAATCTCAAAATTGATTAAACTTAAATTGGTTCCGGTATTTTCAGCAATCACTCACGACAAAAAAGGAAATCTTTTCAATACCAATGCTGATACGATTGCTTCGGTAATTGCTCAGGCTTTGTCTTCAAAATATGATGTTGAATTGTTGTATTGCTTTGATAAATCAGGGGTTTTGGAAGATATTGAAAATCCTGAATCTGTTATAAAAAATATTTCTGAACAAGAATTTTCTGTTTTAAAAAATGAAGGAAAACTTCACAAAGGAATTCTTCCCAAACTTGAAAACGCTCTTGGAGCCATAAAAAACAATGTAAATAAGGTGTTCTTAATCAAAGAAACCGAACTCAAAAACCATATAGAAAACCATCATGCAGGAACTGAAATCTGTTTATAGTAAAGAAGAGTTACTGAATAACGCAGTGGATTTGTTGAAAAAACTGATTGAAATTCCGTCATTCAGCAAAGATGAATTTAATACGTCTGTGGAAATTGAAAACTTTTTCAAAAAAAACAATATTCCGACAAAACGTTTTAAAAATAACATCTGGGCGGTGAACAAAAATTTTGATGTTTTCAAACCTTCAATTTTGCTGAATACGCATCATGACACCGTAAAACCTAATAAAGCGTATACTTTAGATCCGTTTTTAGCGATTGAAAAAGATGGAAAGTTATTTGGATTGGGAAGTAATGATGCAGGAGCTTCTTTGGTTTCGATGGCACAGGTTTTTTTATATTTTTATGATAAAGAAGATTTAAAATATAATTTAATTATTGCTTTGACAGCGGAGGAGGAGATTTCAGGTTTTGACGGAATTGAAGCTTTATTTCCCCAACTACCCAATATCGAGCTCGCCATTGTTGGAGAACCAACGCAGATGAATTTGGCGATTGCCGAAAAAGGATTATTGGTTATCGACGGGGAAATGAAGGGCACTCCTTCTCACGCTGCTCATCCGAACAACGATAATTCGATTGTGAAATGTATGGAAGATTTGCAGCAAATTTTAAGCTTTAAATTTCCAAAAGTTTCTGATTATTTAGGAGAAGTTAAGGTGACGCTTTCGGGAATTCATGCCGGAGTTCAGCATAATGTAGTTCCTGAATCTTGTGTTTTTACATTAGATGTAAGAGTTACGGACGAATATTCGAATCAAGAAGCATTTGAAATCATTCAAGCACAGATGAAATCAACCTTAACAGCAAGATCTTTCAGATTAAATTCTTCAAAAATCGAAATGGATCATCCTTTTGTACAGGCAGGTCTGGAAATCGGGAGGACAACTTACGGTTCGCCAACTTCATCCGATCAGGCAATCATCTCATGTAAATCAGTGAAACTCGGTCCCGGCGACAGCACACGCTCTCATACTGCGGATGAATTTATTTTCATCGAAGAAATTGCAGAAGGAATTGAGATTTATATTAAGATTTTGGAGAAAGTTTTATAGGCTGGAAGCTTAAAGAGGGATGATGGGAGTTTTTAAATCGACCTAGGAAGCGGAGGCGTTAAGAAAATTGCAATTTAATTCGTTAAAAAATACCCACTGTTTGAGCACGGGAAGAATTCTGAACCGAAGAACTCATGTTGATTCGTTCGAGTTTTGGGGATTTTAGGATTCAATTTAAATTTTTAGCCGGAGTTTCCAGTCTTGAATTTTTGTTTCTTTTGTTTCAAGACAAAAGAAAAATTAATGTTTTAAAGAAAAAATTATGAAGAAAATATGGCAAAAAGACGATAATGCCACCAATATATTAGTCAATAAATTTACAGTCGGGAAAGATCTTGATTTTGATGAACGTTTAGCAAAATATGATGTCAAAGGTTCGATGGCGCATTGTACAATGTTAGCAGAAGTTGGAATTATTACCGATGAAGAATCAAAGCAAATGTTGTCTGTTTTGGAAGAAATTTCGAATGATATCGAAAACGGAACTTTTGAAATCGATAAAAGTGCGGAAGATATTCATTCTCAGATTGAATCTATTTTAATTGAAAAATTAGGTGATACCGGAAAGAAAATCCACACGGCACGTTCAAGAAATGATCAGGTTTTATTGGATATTAAACTGTATTTATTAGACGAAATCCGTGAAATCACAGCATTGACAGATGAGTTCTTTCAAATATTAATCAAACTGGCAGATCAGCATAAAAATGTACTTCTTCCTGGATATACGCATTTGCAAATTGCTATGCCTTCATCTTTTGGGCTATGGTTTGGAGCGTATGCAGAAGCAATTTTGGATGATGTTGAAATGCTTTTTTCGGTTAAAAATATCATTAATAAAAACCCATTGGGTTCGGCGGCGGGTTATGGCTCATCTTTTCCGATTGATCGTGAAAGTACAACCTATAATTTAGGTTTTCAATCGATGAATTATAATTCAGTTTACGCTCAAATGACGCGTGGAAAATCAGAGAAAATGTTGTCGATGGCAATGGCAACTTTGGCGGGAACGCTTGGGAAATTTGCGTATGATGTTTGTTTATATTTAAGTCAAAACTTCGATTTTATAAGTTTTCCTAAAGAGTTTACGACAGGAAGCAGCATTATGCCACACAAGAAAAATCCCGATATTTTTGAGTTGGTTCGTGCACGTTGCAACAGAATTCAGTCATTACCGAATGAATTTATTTTGTTAACAAATAATCTTCCTTCAGGCTATCACCGAGATATGCAGTTGACGAAAGAAATTCTTTTCCCTGCAATCGATTCTTTGAAAGAATGCCTTGAAATTTTAAGTTATACATTACCAAATATTCAGGTGAAAGATGGTATTTTGGAAGATGAAAAGTACAAATATCTTTTCAGCGTAGAAAAAATCAATGAGGAAGTGAAAAACGGAAGCTCGTTCCGTGATGCGTATGTAAAAGTAGGACAGGAGATTGAAAAGAATGAGTTTGATTTTGAAATAGGAAATCTAAATCATAGTCATCAGGGAAGTATAGGAAATCTTTGTTTAGATAAAATAGAATATCAGTTTAATAAACTTAAAAATAAGTTGTTGGGTTGAAAATTAGTTTAAACCATTAATGTGATTTAAGGATTAAGAATAGTTAAGATTCGCAGACGAATAATGACGCAATGCTTAAAATTCTTTAGATTTTCTTAATTAACCTTAATTATTTCAAAATCTTAATGGTTCAATTTTAAATATTTTAACCTAAATCAATTTTAAATTTAGTTGATTTTTTAACTTCGTGAAGAACGATCGAGCTGTGGTATTGCCCGATATTTGGAATGTTTGATATGATGTTTACAGCGAATTCATTATAAGAATTAATATCTTTTGCAATGATTTTCAACATATAATCATATTCGCCGGAAAGGCTTATGATTTCCTGAACTTCATCGTGTTTTCCTATGTTTTTTTCGAATGTTTCAAGAACTTTTTGAGATTGTTCTTTTAGCCTAACATTGCAGTAAACAACAATATTTAAACCCAACTTTTCACGGTTCAAAAGACCAACATATTTCTCAATAATCCCTTGTTTCTCCAATTGTTTGATACGTTCATACGTCGGAGTAAAGGTAAGGCCTATCTTTTCTGCAATTTCTTTTACAGAATAAGTAGAGTCTTCCTGAATAATACTGAGAATCATTTTGTCTTTTAAATCCATATAATAGGGTTGAGTTTGAAACAAAAATAGGATTTAAATATGAAAATAAAAAAAGAATAGAGTTTTTTAATTTAATGGAATTTTGATTTTGTCAGTTCGTTGAAATGTTATATCTTTGCACCTAATGAATAACACAGTATTTATATCATTAGAATTACCGGGCGTAGACGCCCTTTACGATATTTATTTATTTTAAGCGAAGATATTTTCTTCGCTTTTTTTTTGTAAAAAATTAAGATATTATGTTTACGATTACAGAACTAAGCACCGAGAGAATCAATAGGATAGTAACAGAAGCATTGGCTTTTGCAAACGGAAAAACCGCCAAAATTGAAGGGGAAATTTTTTGTTCAAATCTTTTCTTCGAAGACAGTACGAGAACCAAAACAAGTTTTGATATTGCCGAAAGAAAACTAGGTTTACAGGTCGTTCCTTTTGATGCTTCAAACAGTTCTGTAAATAAAGGTGAAAGTTTATATGATACGGTAAAGACAATCGAAAGTTTGGGAGTAAACTTAGTCGTAATTAGAGATAAAAAAGATAGATATTTTGAAGAATTAAAAAATATCAATATTCCTATAATCAACGGAGGAGACGGTACAGGAAACCACCCTTCACAATGTATGCTGGATTTAATGACGATTTATCAGGAATTTGGAAAATTTGAAGGTTTAAAAATAGGAATTGTAGGAGACGTAAAACACAGCAGGGTTGCCAACTCAAATGCAGAAGCTTTGAGAAGATTAGGTGCAAAAGTTTACTTCTCAGGACCAGAACAATGGTTTGACGAAGGTGCTTTAATTAACGGCACTTATCTTTCTGTTGATGAATTAATTAAAGAAGTTGATGTTTTGATGTTATTAAGAATCCAACATGAAAGACACGATGCAAAAATGAGTTTTTCTGCGTCAGATTACCACAGAAAATATGGTTTGACGAAAGAAAGGGAAAAAGCAATGAAGAAAGAGGCGATTATCATGCATCCTGCGCCTATCAATAGAGGAGTTGAAATTGATACAGATTTGGTGGAATGCGACCGTTCGAGAATCTTCAAACAAATGCAGAACGGTGTTTTCGCAAGAATGGCAATTTTAAAAGAAGCTTTGGAAGGACAAGGATTTAGCTTTAAGTAAGAGCCAAGGAAAAAGTATAAAGTTAAAAGCATCCACAAAATTCCCCTCCTTTGGAGGGGTGGCGAAAATTCAAAGAATTTTTGACGGGTGGTTAAAGAATTAAATAGAAGTAAAAAAGAATAAAGAGATAAAGAAAATGAAGAAAAAATTAATACTGGAGTCCGGTGAAGTGTTTCATGGAGAAGGTTTCGGAGCAGAATTGGAAACTGCAGGCGAAGTAGTTTTCAATACCGGAATGACAGGGTATCAGGAACTGATTTCTGACCCGTCTTATTGCGGTCAGATTGTTTGTATGACCTATCCGCTTATCGGAAACTATGGGATTAATAGGGATGATTATGAGAGTATAGAGCCGGCTATCAAAGGTCTTATCGTAAAAGAGCTTTGTGATTTGCCTTCGAATTTCCGTACTCAGATTACTTTAGATGAATTATTTAAAAAGAAAAACCTTTCAGGAATTTCAGGAATTGATACGAGAAGACTGACAAGAATTCTTCGTAACTCCGGAGTGGTAAAAGGAAAAATCGTAAACGCTGATGCTGAAAATGATACAATCGTTTCAGAATTAAAATCAACGACTTTCCCAACCAATCAGGTGGAGCAGGTTTCTACAAAAACGCCTTATGCAAACCCAGGTAGAGGGTTTAAAGTAGTACTTGTGGATTTTGGTTCTAAATTAGGAATTATCAGAGAGTTATCTCAAAGAAATTGTGATATCATTGTAGTTTCACATGATACAACAGCTGAAGATATTTTATTAATGAATCCTGATGGAATCATGCTTTCAAACGGTCCCGGAGATCCTGAAGATAACCCGAAAGCATTAGAAATGATTCGTGGATTATTAGGAAAAGTTCCAATCTTCGGAATCTGTTTAGGACACCAATTAATAGGTTTAGCTTGTGGAGCAAAGACTTTCAAATTAAAATTCGGTCACAGAGGAGGAAATCATCCGGTTTTAGATTTAGAGAAAAATAAAGTGGCCATCACTTCTCAAAATCACGGGTATGCAGTTGATCAGGAAAGCCTTAAAGAAACAGATTTAATAGAAACGCATATCGCATTGAACGACAGAACAAATGAAGGTCTGAAACATAAAATTCACCCTTGCTTCTCAGTTCAGTATCACCCGGAAGCGAGTCCAGGCCCTGAAGACGCAAACTACTTGTTCGATGATTTCATTAATTTAATGGAAGATTTTAAGAATAAGAAAAGTCAGTAAGAAGTTAGTTGTCATTCAGAACTAAGCAAAGCACAGTGAAGAATCTCTACAAATAAAGTTTAGATTCCTACGGAATGACAAAAGACCGAAATAAATCAGATAAAAAGTAAAAAATATAAAGTTTAGAATCTAGGCTCTTTGCTCTTGATTCTTTAATCTAAAATATAAAATGGCAAAACGTACAGATATAAAAACAATTTTAGTAATCGGTTCAGGACCTATCATCATTGGTCAGGCAGCAGAATTTGATTACGCAGGAACGCAGGCTTGTCTGTCTTTGAGAGAAGAAGGCTACAAAGTGATTTTGATTAATTCAAACCCTGCAACGATCATGACAGATGTTGAAATCGCTGATAAAGTATATATCGAGCCGATTTCACTTCAGTTTGTAAGTCACATCATCAGAAAAGAGCGTCCAGATGCACTTCTACCTACTCTTGGTGGACAAACAGGTTTGAACATGGCGGTAGAATTGGAAAAATCAGGAATTCTTGAAGAATGTAAAGTTGAAGTTCTTGGAACTACGCTTTCAGCAATCAACAGAGCGGAAGACAGAGATCTTTTCCGTGAATTGATGAGAGAATTGAACGAACCCGTTCCTGAATCTGATATCGTAAATACGGTGGAAGGAGCAATCAATTTTGCTAATGAAATTGGGTATCCGGTAATTGTTCGTCCTGCCTTCACAATGGGTGGAACAGGTGGTGGAATTGCTGCTACTGAAGCTGAATTAAAAGAAATTGCAGAATTAGGATTAAAATATAGTCCGGTTACACAATGTTTGATTGAAAGATCAATTGCAGGTTTCAAAGAAATTGAATACGAAGTAATGCGTGATGCAAACGACAACGCGATTGTGGTTTGTAACATGGAAAATATAGATCCGGTTGGGGTTCACACTGGTGACTCAATCGTTGTGGCGCCTTCTCAAACACTTTCTGACAGAGAATATCAACTGTTGAGAAATGCTTCGTTAAAAATAATCAGAGCTTTAGGAATTGAGGGTGGTTGTAACGTACAGTTGGCTTTAGACCCACATTCATTCGAATATTATATCATCGAGGTAAATCCAAGAGTTTCTCGTTCATCGGCTTTGGCAAGTAAAGCAACTGGTTATCCGATTGCTAAAATTGCTGCAAAAATTGCGGTGGGATTGACTTTAGATGAAATCATGAATCCGGTTACCGGAACATCTTACGCTTGTTTTGAGCCAGCTTTAGATTATGTGGTAACGAAGTTCCCAAGATTCCCATTCGATAAATTCGAAACAGCGGACAGAAGATTATCAACTCAGATGAAAGCGACGGGTGAAGTAATGGCTATCGGAAGAAATTTCGAAGAATCTTTACAAAAAGCAATCCGTTCTCTTGAAACTGGAATTAAACATATTGGTTTAAAAACAAAACAGGCAGAAGCACTTACTGCAGAAGAAATCGAAAGAAGAATCAGAGTTTGTGATGACGAAAGATTATTTATCATCGGTGATGCTTTAAGAAGAGGCTACGACTGGGAACAGATCGTGGAATGGAGTAAAATAGACAAATTCTTTATCTGGAAAATCAAGAAATTAATTGATTTCGAAAAAGTTATTGCTGATAATAAATTTGATTTAGAAACTTTAATTCAGGCTAAAAAATTAGGTTTTGCAGATGTAAATATCGCTGTTCTTTGGGATGTAAAAGAGCGTGAAATCTTCAATTTCAGAAAAGAAAACGGAATAATGCCGGTTTACAAAATGGTAGACACTTGCGCTGCTGAATTTGAGTCTGAAACGCCATATTTCTACGGAACGTATGAAGAAGAAAACGAAAGTGTAGCTTCAGACAAAGAAAAAATCATCGTTTTGGGTTCTGGACCCATCAGAATCGGACAAGGGGTTGAGTTTGATTACGCAACAGTTCACTCGGTTTGGGCAATCAAAGAAATGGGGTATGAAGCGATTATCATCAACAACAACCCTGAAACAGTTTCTACAGACTTCTCAATTTCAGATAAATTATACTTCGAACCTTTAACGGAAGAAGATGTAATGAATATCATCGAGCTTGAAAAACCAAAAGGTGTTGTGGTACAGTTCGGTGGGCAAACAGCAATTAATTTAGCTGATAAACTGGCTGCTCACGGAGTTCAGATCTTGGGAACTTCTCTGGAAGACCTAGACAGAGCTGAAAACAGAGATAAATTTGAAAAAGCCCTTCAGGAAATGGGAATTCCTCAGCCTTTAGGAAAAACTTCAACATCAAAAGAAGAAGCGATAAAAATTGCCAACGAAATCGGTTATCCGGTATTGGTTCGTCCAAGTTACGTTTTGGGAGGTAGAGCGATGGAAATTGTTTACACAGAAGCAGAACTTTCTCATTATATGGAATTCGCGGTAGATGCAAGCCCGGAACACCCGGTTTTGGTCGACAGATACATGGTTGGAAAAGAAATTGAAGTGGATGCGATTTGCGACGGTGAAACGGTAATCATTCCAGGAATTATGGAGCATATCGAAAGAGCGGGAGTTCACTCCGGAGACTCGATTGCGGTGTATCCTCCACAGAATATTTCTCAAAGTGAAGTTGATACTTTGGTAGATTATACACAAAGATTAGCTAAAGGTTTGAAAGTGATTGGGTTAATGAATATTCAGTACGTTCTTTTTGAAGGAAATGTTTATGTGATTGAAGTGAATCCAAGATCATCAAGAACAGTTCCTTTCTTATCTAAAATTACGGAAGTGCCGATGGCAAACTTAGCTACAAAAGCTATTTTAGGCCAAAAACTAACAGATTTAGGATACAAAAACGGATTAGTTCCAAATAAAGAAGGTGTTTTCGTAAAAGTTCCTGTGTTCTCTTTCTCAAAATTAACGAAAGTTGATATCTCTTTAGGACCAGAAATGAAGTCTACAGGAGAGGTAATGGGGAAAGACACAACTTTAGAAAAAGCGCTTTACAAAGGATTGGTTGCAGCGGGAAGAAAAGTACCGATGCATGGTTCAATCTTATTCACAGTAGCTGATAAACATAAGCAAGAAGCGGCAGATCTGGCAGCAAGATTCCATGAAGTTGGTTTCAGAATCTGGGCAACGGAAGGAACTGCAAAATTTTTCGGAGAACAAGGGATTCCTTGTAAAATAGGATACAAAATAGGAGAGGAAAGCGTCAACTTAATCGATTTGATTCAAAAAGGAAAAGTTCAATACGTTGTCAACACCATGACGAAAGGAAAACAGTCTGAAAGAGACGGTTTCCAGATCAGAAGAATGAGTGTGGAAAATGGTGTTCCTTGTTTAACATCGATGGATACAGTTGAAGCAATCTTGAAAGTGATTGAAAGCATGAGCTTTAAGATGGAAACGATGTAGTTTTCAGATTGAGATAAATTGAAAGCGGGAGAACAATCTTCCGCTTTTTTTATGGATATTTTTCAGGATTTTGCGAAGTGTGAAAAACTCTTGAAATAACAATGACTTTAGCATTTTTATCTATTGTGTAAAATATCAGAAAGGGATATTTCTTCATTAATTTTCCATGAAAATCCTCAAACCAAATTTTAAAATAAGGATTTCTAGAAATTGTGTTTAAACTTGATTTAAAATCTTTGAAAAAATTATCTGCAACTTTTTTATTGACTTTAGTTCTGTAGTAAAGATAAGCATGTTCAACATCTGCTTTTGCTTCGTCAGATATGATCAACTTAAATTTCATATTTTGAACTCATTTCATTAAGAAAAGTATCAATGTCAGTATGCTGCTCGTACGACCTTTTCTTTATTTCCTGAAGACTTTCTTTTTGTTCATCAGAAAGTTTAAAATTATTGTCTTCGTCTTCCAAAAGACCTTCTATATACCCCAAAATTCTTTCCAAAACATTTTCTGGTGCGTCTTTAAGAATTTTATTGATGTTTTTTAATGTAGCAGATTCCATCCTTTTTGTTTTAAACAAATTTATAAATTTATTTGAATTTAATAAAATTACACTTGTCATTACCCCAAACTCCTGTCCAAATGCACATATCCACCATCCACATGAATCAGTTGCCCCGTTGTATGAGAAGATTTTTCTGATAGGAGAAACGCAGCCATATTAGCAATTTCTTCCGAAGTTGTCATTCGTTTTTCAAATGGTATTTTTGAAGTAATACTTTTCAGTTTTTCTTCGGGATTTTCAAATGTAGAAATCCACGATTCGTAAAGCGGTGTCCATGCTTCAGCAACAATGATCGCATTTACACGAATGCTGTAAGGTAAAAGCTCTACTGCCCATTCTCTTGTTAAAGCATTTCGCGCACCATTGGCGGCGGCATATCCTGAAGTTCCGCCTTGTCCGGTTTCTGCGGTTTTGCTGCCGATATTTACAATGGAACCTTTGCTTTCTTTAAGATAGGGAAGTGCATGATGCACCAAAAGATAATAATGCACTACATTTTTGTGATATGATGCAAGAAACCCTTCATACGAACCGTTTTCCAGACCAATACCATCGTTGACACCAGCATTATTGACAATTCCATCTATTTTGCCATATTTTTTTACAACTTCATCGATTGCTTTTTTGCATTCATCGGGTTGGCAAAGTTCAGCGGTAACAAAATCAGCTTTTCCTCCAAGATTCTGGATTTCCTGAATGGCTTTTTTGTTGTCTTCTTCATTTCTTCCAATGATTATTGGCAGTGCATTTTCTTCGGCTAAGATTTTTGCAATGGCGTTTCCGATGCCTTTTGCACCGCCGCTTACGATGATTATTTTATGGTCAAGATGTAAGTTCATAATTTGAATTTAATTTTATTAAAAGCTTTTTTAAACGCAAAGGGCGCAAAGATTTTTTTTAACTACTAATCGTTTTTAAGTTCGCAAAGGCGTTCTACTTAGCAAAGACCACAAAGTTTTTTATGTATAAAATTTTCAAAATATAAATCGAAGATTTTTAAAACTTATATTTCTTTTTAGCGTTTAAATGATAGACTTAAAATAATTAATGTGTTAATCTTTTGTCACTTTTGCGGTAATAAAAAATTATAATTTGTAAAACTCAACAGCATTTCCCGAGAAAATAAGCTGTTGCTCTTCTTTTGAAAACTGACTCACATATTTTGAAATCAATTCCATCCACAAAGCATAATTTCCTCCTAATAACATCACAGGCCAATCGCTTCCGAAAACTACACGCTTAATTCCGAATTTTAAAAAAATAAAATCCAAAATTTCAAAAATTGATTTCTCATCAATCATATTCCAGTTTCCTTGTGTTAAAAGTCCCGAAATTTTGCAATAAATATTAGGATTTTGGGAAAGTTCTGAAATATTAGATTTCCAGTCTTTTAAATCATTTGTTTTAAGATCCGGTTTTCCGCAATGATCCAAAATGAAAGGTTGATTGGGCAATTTTTCCGAAAGTTTTACTGCATCCGAAAGCTGGTCCTGTCTCAATAAAATATCAAAAGTATAATTATATTGATGAAGTAAAGCGATTCCGTTGAGTACACTTTTTTGCAATAAAAAACCGATTTCTTCTCCTTCAGCGATATGTCTGAAACCTTTTATGAATTTTTCAGATTGATAGTTTTGAAGTGACTGTTCAAGCTTGTCGGAAGTTAAATCAATCCAGCCAACAACACCTTTAATAAAAGGATTTTCTTTGGCTAAATTGACCAAAAAAGCCGTTTCTTCATCGCTTTGATCCGCCTGAACCGCAATGCAACCATCAATGCTGTTTTTATTTAAATATAAAGAAAAATCTTCCGGCAGAAAATCTTTCCGGATGATGGTCATATCTTTCGTAATCCATGCATCCCGAACCGGATTAAATTTCCAAAAATGTACGTGAGAATCAATAATCATATTTAATTATTTTTTTCTGAAATGAAATTTATAATGAAAATATTTTATCCATCAATTGCCACTTTTCATCCGGTTTAGAATTGGGTAATTGCTGTTGAAATTTCCACATCAATTCTTCCCATTCCTGAACTTTTGGATTGTTTTTATCCGCTTCATTTTTAGCTTCGAAAGAAAAATTTTCATCAGTCTCAACAATCATAAACAATCTGTTTTGAACACGATAAATTTCCATATTTATAATTCCGGAATTCAAAATACTTTGTTTTACTTCAGACCAAACGTTTTGATGATATTGTTCATATTCGGCAATCAATTCAGGATCATCAATCAAATCTAAGGCAAAACAGAATTTATTCATTTGCCGTACGCTTTTACTTTTTGTGTGCTGCTTCCTAAACCGTCAATTCCCAACTCTACCACATCACCCGGTTTCAAATACCAAGGCTCAGGTTTTTGTCCCAAACCAACACCGGCTGGCGTTCCTGTACTGATAACATCCCCGGGAAGCAAAGTCATAAACTGACTGATATAGCTTATCATAAAAGGAACATCAAAAATTAGATTGGAAGTATTGCCATCCTGTAAAATTCGTGCATTAACTTTAAGCCATAATCGTAAATTATGAACATCTTCAATTTCGTCCGGCGTAGCAATGAAAGGTCCGATTGGCGCAAAAGTATCGCAGCTTTTTCCCTTTACCCATTGTCCGTTTCTTTCCAGTTGAAAGGCTCTTTCGCTGTAATCGTTGTGCAAAACGTAACCTGCAACATGTTCAAGCGCATTTTCCTCAGAAACATAGCTTGCTTTTTTTCCAATTACAATTCCCAACTCAACTTCCCAGTCGGTTTTTGTACTGGTTTTAGGAATGATCAAATCATCGTTTGGACCAACGATTGCCGTCGTAGCCTTAAAAAATAAAATAGGTTCCTCCGGAATCGGAGCGTTGGTTTCTGCAGCGTGATCTTTATAATTCAGACCGACACAGATGATTTTGGAAGGTCTGGCTAAAGGTGCACCCAATCTTTCGTCAAGAGAAACTTCAGGTAAATTTTGAGTATTTATTTCAGATTTTAAATTTTCTATAGCATCACCTGAGAAAAAGTTTTCATCATAATCTTTTATCAAATGAGAAACATCGTATCTTTTATCGTCTATAATGACTCCCGGTTTTTCTTGTCCCGGTTTTCCGAATTTTATTAATTTCATATTATTTTACATTTTATTAATTTCTGAGGAGCTTTTTCCCGCTATTCACTATATCTTTTTTGTGATCGTCTCCGCTTTGCTCCGTCAATCCCAAAAAAGGATGCCGTTTCTATCAGGGCTAGGATTGAAGTCTAATATTTAAAAATTGCGAAAATTCACAAAGTTTAAACAGATTTTAATTATTCAAAGTGGTAAAACCACCATCAATAGGATAATCTACACCGGTGATAAATGAAGCTTCATCACTGCAAAGGTAAAGTGCTAAAGAAGCGACTTCTTCAGGCTGAGCCATTCTTCCGATTGGTTGAGTTTTCGACAGCTTTTCAAACATTTCTTCGATGTTATCAGGATAATTATTCTTTAAAAATCCGTCAACAAAAGGCGTATGTACACGCGCCGGAGAAATAGAATTACAACGGATATTTTCATTGATATAGTCCTTGGCAACACTCATCGTCATTGCTTTTACAGCACCTTTAGCCGTGCTGTACGCAAAACGGTCAGGAATTCCAACCAATGCGGCAATTGAAGCCATATTGATAATCACACCGCCTCCTGATTTTCTAATCTGTGGAATGGCAGCGAACAAACAATTGTAGACACCTTTGATATTGACATTATAAATTTTGTCGAAATCTTCTTCTGAAGTGGTGTCTGCTTTTCCGATGTGCGCAATTCCGGCATTATTGACAAGAATATTGATGGCTCCAATTTTATCGAAAACAGTTAAAACATCTTTCTGCTTTGAAACATCACAGGCATAAACCGTAGCGTTTCCTCCGGAAGATTGTATTTTTTCCAACGTTTCCTGTCCGTTTTGTTCTGTAATTTCGAGAATGTGAACTTCTGCACCATTGGCTGCAAGCTGAACCGCGATTGCTTGCCCAATTCCGCTTCCGCCGCCCGTTACTACGGCTTTTTTATTTTTTAATGAAAACATTTTTATAATTGTTGTTTAAATTTTATTTGATAACGTCTAATTTTAACGCAAAGATTTTATTTTGATGATGCTGACTTTAAGGAACAAAGAATAATCAATAAAATTGATTTTAAGCTAAAGCAAAATTTTGTCTAGCTTAATTCGAATTGTTAGATACTCTCTGTCTCTTAAATGTTCATTTTATAGGCTCATGTAAATTTAAATTAAATTCAGTCTCTTTTTTCAAGCTTAGTCGACGTGGTCGATATTCTTTGCTCCTTAAATTTTCATTGTTAAAATGAAATCTTTGCGTTAAAAATTTAAGTTACACATCATTACATCATTAAAGACTCACCCCTCTTTTCCAAGGAATAAAATCATCCTGATTCAATGCTACAGCTTTTGGAATGATATTTCCGCTGGCAACATCGATGCAGAAATCTAAAATATCTTCTCCCATTTCCTGAATGGTTTTTTCGCCACGCACAACTGCACCTGTATCAATATCGATAATATCCGACATTTTTGTTGCTAAAATTGTATTGGTAGCGACTTTCATAACCGGACAAACTGGATTTCCTGTCGGTGTGCCAAGACCGGTCGTGAACAGAATTAAAGTTGCTCCCGAAGCAGCTTTTCCCGTGGTAGCTTCCACATCATTTCCTGGAGTGCAAACCAAACTCAATCCTGGTTTAGTTGCAGGTTCAGTATAATCCAAAACATCTACAACAGGGGCAGAACCTCCTTTTTTCGCTGCACCTGCAGATTTTATAGCATCTGTGATCAATCCGTCCTTAATATTTCCCGGTGACGGATTCATGTAAAATCCTGAACCGACTGCATGAGCTAGTTCATCATATTCTGTCATCAGCCTAATGAATTTTTCTGCGGTTGGCTTGTCTACCGCACGATCTATTAATTCCTGTTCGACACCACACAATTCCGGAAACTCTGCCAATAAAACTTTAGCACCCAAAACAGAAAGAATATCCGCAAGATGTCCTACAGCCGGATTGGCTGAAATACCACTGAAACCATCACTTCCGCCACATTTTACACCAACACAAAGTTTGCTTATCGGTGCATCTTCACGTTCAATTTTATTAATTTCTAAAAGTCCTTTCAGGGTTTCAAAAATGGCATTTTTGATCATGGTTTCTTCACTGACCGCTTTTTGTTGTTCAAAAACAAGTAAAGGTTTATCAAAATCTGGATTCCGATTGTATAAATCCTTTTTAAAATTATCAATCTGAAGATGTTGACAACCTAAGCTTAGCAAAGTAACTCCTGCAACATTGGGATGGTCTGCATACGATGCCAAAAGTTTACTGAGTGTATCCGCATCCTGTCTTGTTCCTCCGCAACCACCGGTATGATTGAGAAATTTAATTCCGTCTACATTTTTAAAAACTCTTTCTTTTGCAGGAATATTTGACGGTGAAAAATTAAGATCATCAATATTTTCGCCTTTAGAAATGGCTTCAACTAATTGATGCGTGTAGTCTTTGTATTTTGCATCAACCGCATATCCTAAGTTGTCATAAAGAGATTCTTTAATAATATCAAGATTACGGTTTTCACAAAAAACAGTGGGGATAAAAAGCCAGTAATTTGCCGTACCAACATCGCCATTGGAACGATGGTACCCTTTAAAAGTTTTATGTAAAAATCTTGACACATCAGGTTTTGTCCAGTGATAATCAACATCTCTGTAATAGTAAGGTTCAGCAGCGTGTTTAGTATTATCTGTCGTCATTCGGGTTCCCGCTGCGAGATCGTACTGTACTTTACCGACCAAAACGCCATACATAAAGATTTCATCGCCTTGCTTCATGTCATTCATAAAGAATTTATGCTTAGCGGGGATTGCTTCTAAAGTGGTATAAGTTACTCCTTCAAAAATGATTTCGGTTTCTGCTGGAATATCCTGCAAAGCGACCAAAACATTGTCTTTATGATTTATTTTTAAAATTAAATTGATCATTTTAATCTGTTTTTTTAACGCAAAGTGCGCAAAGATTCTTTTTAATATTGTTCTGCATATTTTTCGTTCGTAAAGGTGCTGCTCAAGGAAGATCACAAATGTTCTTAATAGTAATTTTAATCATAATTATATTGAAGATTTTTTATTTTTAAATCTTAATGAAAACAGAAATACGATGATAAAACAGAGTAAAGGAACAACGTATGAAAAATGAATATTCCCTGAAATATCTGTAATTTTACTGGCTAGCGGTGGTATAATAGCACCTCCTACAATTGACATAATTAATAAACTGGATGCAGATTTTGTTTCTGCACCGGCTCCTTCTATTCCCAAAGCAAAAATAGTTGGAAACATGATTGACATAAAAAATGTAAGCGCAACCAATGCATATAATGTTGAAATTCCTGATCCGAAAATAACCCATATTGTCAAAATAATACTAACTACGCTATAGACCGCCAACAATTTTTGTGGTGAAATATATTTCATAAAAAAAGTTCCTGCAAAACGACCGATCATAAATAAAAATCCTGCTACACCTGCATAATATTTTGCTTCCTGACCTTTCATATTGATGGCATCTTCTGCAAAAACCAAGAGAAAACTGAAGACATAAATTTGTGCTCCGATGTAAAAAAACTGTGCAAGAACGCCCCATCCAACATTCTTCACACCTAAAACCTGCAGGAAATTCTTTGTTGATTTTTCTTTACTTTCCGTTACTTCCGGTAGTTTTACGAATAAAAATAAAAACATAACCAGCAAAATGATCAACCCCAATATGATGTAAGGTCCTTTTACGAGAGATGTTTCGGCGTGAATGTAGGCTAATTTCGCTGCCTGATCAAGTACGGCAAGTTCTTGTTGTGATTTTGGTTCTTCGCTTAGAATAAAAATTCCGCCAACGATAGGAGCAATTGAAGCTGCCAAGCCATTAAAAGACTGGGCAAAATTTAATCTTTGTGTTGCTTTTTCGGGTACGCCTAAAACGGTGATGTACGGGTTTGCTGCGGTTTCAAGAATTGCAAGGCCACATGACAATACGAAAAGAGCTCCCAGAAAAAACGGATAGCTGATTGTGTTGGCAGCCGGAACAAACATAAAACATCCAGCCGCGAAAAAGAACAGACCTACCAAAATTCCGGTTTTATAGCCGTATTTCTGAATAATCATTCCCGCAGGAATTGCCAGTAAAAAATATGCTGCAAAAACAGATGAATCGACTAATGAAGCTTGGAAATGATTGAGTTGGAAAGCACTTCGTAAGTGTTTAATCAAGATCGGATCAAGATTATGAATAAAACCCCAAAAGAAAAACAAACTCGTGATAAGAATAAGCGGAAAACCGTAATTTCTTTTTTTTGATAATGAAGAAAATGTATCTTCTGGATTATTGGTGTTCATTGATCTGGTCTTGTTTTTAATTTTGTGCAGTTTATAAATGTGTGAGCAATCGGTTGCGCAAAGTGATTATAAACCTTTGATTTTTCGAAATTGAAACGGTAATCTTTTTCGACTTTTTAAAAGTATAATAATTTTTCGAATAAAAAATGAATAGGGCAGGATAGTACAAGATAGTTTGAGATGATGCAGATTTATTATATATCTGTCAATTGTTTATGTTTTAAACTAAATTATTACAATTTAATACCAGAAAAAATGTATCTTCAAGATTCATAAAAACACAAATATGGAATATCTGGCTATCGCAGAAAAATACACTGATTTTAAAATAACAAAAGACGGAATGCAAATAGCAACGTTGAATTATAAAAACTGGTTTAAATTCAATGCTGAAATTGAAATTTCAAATTCTAAATATCTGGTTGAACCAATAGGTTTTTGGGGGACAACTGTTGAAGTTCTTGATGGGAAAAAGGTTCTTCTCAAATTTACGATTAATTGGGGCAACAATATTATTATAGAAACATATTTTGATGATGAGAAAAGTTACATTTTCAAACATCGAGGTTTTTTCAACGAATCATTTGTGCTTACCGACCAAAAAGGAAGTGAACTTTTGATGATGAAGCCTAATTTTAAATGGAATAATTTGAATTACGGGTATAAAATTACAACCACTTCCATATTTGAAAGCTTAAACAATAAAAATATTTTGCTGTTGAATTCTCTACATTGCGCCAATTATTATATGTCGATTATGGCCGGAATGGGTTAATTAATCTTATAATAAGGCTCGTCAAAATACGTATTTGGTTTTATGTAAACCATCTTTCTGTCTTTGTCAAAAATCCAGTTGAATCTGCGCATCACATCGGCTGCAAAATAATTTGCGTGCTGTGTTTTGAGGTCTCCTGTGAAAAATCCTGCGCTAACATTTTTTAATATAATATTTCCGAGTTTTAGAAAGGGTAAAACTCCTTGCTTCGTTGTGATAATTTGTCCGGCAGAATTTTTCATTGATTTTTCGCCTGTAATTTTCAGCTTTTCATTCAAATTATTGGCTTCTGCAAACTCGTTACTGTACAGCAACCCGCCTGAATATCCTGACTGAAGAAGAAAATAAGCCTCCTGTTGTTTATTTTCAACCACGTTATCTGCAATAATGTAGAACTGCCCGTTTTTCACATACAGATTCATCGGTTGATAATCCTTTAAATCTGGTTCTTCCTCATAAGTAACAAACTCTTTATTATCGTAATCGATTTTAAAATATTTGTCTTTAAAAATTCTGGTTCCTATTTTTCCATCAGCTTCGTGACCGGTAAATTCATTGTCGAAAAACCTTATATCTTCATACTTTTTGTTACCAATTTTTATTGTATTTCCATCACTTATTTCATCCTTAAATTTAATATGATCTGCTTTTCTGATTCTTTCGGGAGAAATTGAAGCATTTTCCATCGCAATCTGAAACATCAGGTGAAGCGAATCTTTATCATTAACCAAAGTTTTTACAATGATATTATTGTGTTTCGTTAATCTGAATGGAATTTTTTCCTGAGCTTTGAAAGGATTTAAACTCAATAAAACAATGGCTAAACAGCTAAACTTCTTAAACATTTTTTGATTCTTAAAAATATCCCCAAATATAGAATAATTTTTTCTCGGCATTTAGATATAACTTGTCTTAAAAATAATTATCTTCGGTTAAATTAAATAAACCAAATGACGAAACATCAGCAAAGAGTCGCCGAAGTCTACCATTTTTTTGATAATAAAGATACCGTTTTGGGGTTCAGAAAACTGTTAGATTGCGCGATCGACACTCAGGATATGTCGATTTATAAAGAAGCGATTGATTTGACAGACTGGAAAGAAACTCACAATCACGCTATCGATGAATTGATTGAAAAATCTAAAAATCTTCTCGCCAAAATTGAAAAAGTTCAGGTAAAAGAGCATGTTTCCGAACACTCTGTTTTGAAAGCAAAAGATATTGTAAAATCTTACGGCAGCAACCGTTTTTCGCTCGGTCCGGTTTCTGTGGAAATCAATAAAGGACAGGTTTATGGTTTGGTAGGAGAAAATGGAAATGGCAAAACGACTTTGCTGAGAATTTTGGCGAATGAAATTTCATTTAATGATGGAAGTTTAAACTATTCTTTCAATGAAAAATCAAAAAATGATTACGATCTTAGAACAAAGTTAGTTTATATTCCGCAACGAACTGAAAAATGGTACGGAAGTCTAAAAGATAATCTGAAATTTGTGCTTTCAAATCATGGTGTTTCTGCTGAAGAAAACGAAACCAGAACGTTGATGATGATTGCTCGTCTCGGGTTGTGGAATTACAAACATCTGAAATGGAGCGAACTTTCATCAGGTTACAAAATGCGATTTGAATTAGCGAGAATACTTCTAAGAAAACCCGAAATTCTTTTATTGGATGAGCCTTTAGCGAACCTTGATGTTTTGGCGCAGCAGGTAATTCTGGAAGATCTAAAATCGATTGCCAATTCGGTAAATCATCCGATTGCTTTGATTTTAAGTTCTCAACAATTATACGAAGTAGAAAAGATTTCAGATAAAGTAATTTTTCTGAAAAATGGAAAATATAAAGACAATTCTGATGCGAATGGCGAAGAAGAAAGCCAATTAATCATAGAAATTGATACTAATGAAAGTCGCGATAAACTGCTCGAAGTTTTTAAAGATTTCAAACTGGAAAAACTGAACTTCAATGGTGGTGTCTACGTCGCTTATTTCTCCACTGAAACTCAGTTTTATGAAGTGATTTCAGCTTTAGGAAATGCAAAAGCAGAAATTATTTACATCAGAAATATCTCGTCTTCTACGAGAAGGTTTTTCGTTAATTAATCTTTTTTAATTCAAATTAAAATGCAAAAACTCAATAAATTCAACCAATATTTGCTCGAAAGATATCCTACAATCTGGAATACTAAAATTGTATGGATGCTTTTGGCAGCTTTCGTTTTTCATATCGTCTTTTTTATCATCGGTTATCTGTCGCATATTGATCCTGTTTCGCTGCAAAAGTATTCTGTAAAAGATGATTATTTCAGAAACGGTGTTATTTTCATTCATCTTATTATTTCTATTTTACTGATTGTAGGATGGCTTTTGATGATGCTTAAAAATAATGCGTTTAAGAATTTTTATCCTACTTCCAAAGGAAAACTGTTTGGTCAGTTTGTGCAGTATTTTATCATCATTTTCTCGTGTACCACATTTTATTTCTCGTATATGAATGGGTTTAGGATGTTTATCAATAATAAATATCCTGATCAGGAAATGGCAAAAAACGTTGATATCATCAACCGAACTGCACCTTTTCTTTCTCAAAATATAGAGTCTTATACTTTAGAGAACAGATTGTTTCCAAAGCCTTTCTTCGATTTGTACTGTGAAAATAATATTGAGAAAATAGACCGAAACAAAAAGTTTTTTGTTTACTACAACAGAGTTTATCAGTATTATTCATTGTATTCAAAGAAATCTCATCAAAAAGATAAGCGAGGGAATTTTATTCCTCCCAATCCTGAATATTCTAAAAAAATACAGCCCGCTTATTCAGACGAACAAGAAAGATTTGAAACCTTTTATTACAAAAAAGACGTTGTAGATCTTTCATCATCTATTAAAACAACTCAGCCAAGTTTCTACAATTTTTCTGAGGTTTTCTATGATTATGATTTTAAAGATTTTGATAATGGAGTAGGAGCTACAGAAGTTGTTTACTATGATAAAGATTCGCCTGATAATATTCTTAAAAATAAAAAAGCGATTATTAATCAAAAAACGGCAACACTTTTAAATTCAAAAAATTCTGCAGAATTAGAAAAACTTTTTGATGATTTTCTTTCTATTTCTAAAACGTACAGCGTTAGGAATAATTTGAATGCTAAAAAATGGGTTTCTATGATCTACTCAAAAGATAACCCAAATTTTGAAGTCCGTTATTTCATCAAAGATTATGATGGGAAAACAAGATATGATGAAGATGCGTATTATGAAGAAACAGTGGCTGTAGATTCTGCTGTGGCAAGCACTGATAATGCTAAGGACAGTATAAAAATCAGAGAATTTAATCCTGAAATCAATCAACAGCTTGCTCCGGATAAATATGTAAAAAACAATATGACAGAGTATTATTATCTGTCTGAAAACATGAAAGATCTGCTTAAAAATGTAGATTCTGTGAAGAAAGATGATTTCTTTTCAGATAACGTACATATTTACATCTGGATTGCATTTTTCCTTTCTACTTTTATTTTCGGATTCAGAATTACCGGGCTCCGTTCATTGCTTTTCAGTGTGATTAGTGCAGGCGTTTTAACCTTGTCTATTACGTTGATTACCGTGTTTTACGGACTTACTTTCAGAGGCCGGGAAGAATTTTTTGTTGCCTATTTTGTTTTGTTTATCGGTCTCGTCATTCTATTGATTCCGTTATTGAAAATGAATATGACCAGCAAAATGGTATCATCTGTTTTGATTAATATTTCTTTGAACGGTTTTGTAATGTTGGTGCTCTTAATTTTTGCAATTATCAGTATTCATCAGAAAGCATCATGTCAATTACCTGTTACCCATATAGATTACGATTATACTTATCAAAACTGTCCGAATATTTTTGAAGATTTAGGCTTTATGATAAGTTATATCATTCTGATAATAGGTTTTGTTTTCATGTATTTTTATACTGCTATTCTGCAGAAATGGAAAGCAATGCCGGAATAAATCTTTCTCATATATTTTAAAACCTCATTTTTTATGAGGTTTTTGTTTCATTAAAATTTAAGAATTATTGCTACTTCTATTATTAATTGCGATCTTACTCATCAATTTAATTTAACAAAATTTATCAATCTCAAAAAGTGATTTTTGAACTCGATTTTGTAATTTTAGACAAAATTTTAAAAGTGAAAAAATTATTATTTGCAGTTTGTATATCGGCTTCGGCTTTAAGCTTCGCACAAGATTATTCGGTACCTGCAGCTAGTCCGCGTCAGAAAGTAGAACAGCAGTTTTCAATGTCAAAAATCTCTGTAGATTATGGTAGACCGGGAGTGAAGGGAAGAAAAATCTTCGGAGAATTGGTTCCTTACGGACAAGTTTGGAGAGCTGGCGCAAACTCCTCTACAAAAATCACATTCGGACAGTCTGTTAATTTTGGTGGAAAAACTGTTCCAGCAGGAACTTATGGTTTGTTTATCGTACCAACAGAAAAAGACTGGAAAGTTATTTTAAATAAAGATTTCCAACAATGGGGAGCGTATACTTATGATCCAAAACAAGACGTTGTAGATGTTACAGTTCCTGTTAATAAATTAGCTGATAAACAAGAATGGTTTGAAATTACTTTAAACCCAACAGATGAAAATTCGGGAAATCTTGTTATCAAATGGGATATGGCTCAGGCTGAAGTAGCTTTAAAACCTGCAAAACCTGAAGCAGTAACCAAAATTGCTGAAAAATTAAAAGAAATTAAAAAAATAGAATCTGACGCTGCAAAAGCAAAAAGCTAAGATTCAAATTATAAAAGATGAATTTTTCTATTCAACCTGTTTTAGAAAACGAAAAATATCAATTAATCCCCTTACAGAAAGGGGATTTTGAGTTATTGTACGAAGTGGCTTCAGATCCTAAAGTCTGGGAACAACATCCGAATAAAGACCGCTACAAAAGAGAGGTTTTTGAAAACTTTTTTAAAGGAGCCATGGAAAGTCAGGGCGCTTTTAAGATCGTTGAAAAGTCTACCGGAAATTTTTTAGGAAGTACCCGTTTTTATGATTTTGACGAATCTGAAAATCGTATTTTCATTGGCTATACTTTTTATGGAGCAAATTCGTGGGGAAAAGGCATTAATCCTCAAGTTAAAAAGCTGATGCTGGATTATATTTTCCAATTTGTAGACAAAGTACACTTCCACATTGGAAAAGAAAATTTCCGTTCTCAAATTGCATTAGAAAGATTAGGCGGAAAGAAGATTGCGGAAGAAGAAGTAGCTTATTTCGGAGAGCCGACAAGAACGAATTTTGTGTACGAAATCACAAAAGAAAATCATTTTAAAGTTGATAAAAGTTAAATCAATTTTCTCGCAGATTATGCTGATTTTAATTACTAAAATTAATCGGCTAAATCCGGTAAAGATTAAATTATAACTTGTACGTAAATATAAAAACTTTGTTAGCTTTTATAAGTGAAACGGCTTTGTGTAACTTAGAAGAAGGCAATATTAAATAAATCTTTGCGAACTTTGCGTGGAAATAATTATAATAGTATAATGAAAAAATATAAAATTCAGAAGTCACCATTTGTAGTTCCTACAACCGACGGAAAATTAATTGAAGAACATTGGGGGAATTCAACTCAAAATCCAAACATCTCTATTGCGCATATGGTTGCTCCGCCAGATTGGAGTGAGCCCCATCAAACTCCCGAATTTGATGAATTTACCATCATTATTTCTGGTAAAAAACAATTTGAAATTGATGGAGAAAACGTTATTTTAGAAAAAGGGCAAAGTATTTTGATTGAAAAAGGAGCAAGAATCCGTTACAGCAATCCGTTTTCAGAACCTTGCGAATATATTGCAATTTGCCTTCCGGCTTTTTCGATGGATTTGGTGAATAGAGAAGAAGAAAAGAAATAATTAAATATGGCGTTACAAATTTGCCCAAAGTGTAAAGAAAATTCCTTCACTTGGTTTATCAACGGAAAAACTCATTTGACGAGTTGGAGCTGTTTCAATTGCGATTACGAAGCGAAAGAAAACGAGAGTGATGAATGTGTCTGTGAAAATTGCAAGGAGAAAACAAAAAAGAAGCTGAAAGATAAAGAAAAAGAATACTGGTGGTGTTTTAATTGTAATACAATCAGCGATTTATAAATATAAACAACCTCAATGATTGAGGTTGTTTTTAATTTATTGTTGCTTAATTATTTCAAGATTTCTTTCAAAAATAGGAGTGTATGATTCCATGCTCTTTTTGCCATTACAGGATTGTAATCGGCAGATTTTGGATCAGTGAAAGTATGTTTTGAATTGGCGTATGTAATGATCTGCCAATCTGCTTTACCTTCATTCATTTCTTTAACCAGATTATTATAATCTTCCGGCGTTACACTTTTATCTTCCGCAGGATTTTCTACTAAAATTTTAGTTGAAATAGTTTCATTCGGTCTCGATTGGTCTTTTCCGATGCTTCCGTGAATGGAAACAACTCCCACAACAGGTAATTTCCCTCTCGCCGATTCTAAAGCTCCGGTTCCGCCAAAGCAATAACCGATTACTGCAATTTTATCTGGAACCGCTCCGCTTTTTTTCAATTGTTCCAAAGCTAGGGAAATTCTTTTTTGATAAGCTGCATAGTCTTTTTTATAAAATCCGGCAGTTTTTGCCGCTGAAGCATTATCAGTTGGAATGTTTCCTTCGCCGTAAATATCTGCAATAAATGCGATATAACCCTGCTTTTCTAAATCTGCCGCTGCAGTTTTTGCTTCGTCATCAATTCCTTTCCAAGCTGAAAGAATTAAAACTCCCGGAAGTTTTTTTCCGACATTGGAGGTTACCAAACCATTCAGTTTTTGTGAACCGTCCTGATAAGACACTGTTTTTAAATTCTGACTGAAAATAGTTCCTGAACTCATAAGAAATGCGGATAATAATATTGAACGTATCATATTTTGTAATTTATTTTTGAAGCTTTTTCCTGCTTTTCGTTGCAATCTTTTTTTTCAAAAAAGGATTTTCACTACAATCAGGGCTAGGTATTGGTCAGATTTACAATTTTTTTACAACATAGTTGACAGATCTTTGTGTTCCTGAAAGGATTTTTACAATGCAATAATAATGATTGCTATAAAACTCTTTAATCGTTTGAATTCTTTCAGAATAACAAAATAATTGGTTTATTTGTTGAAACCAATAATCCTCATCTAAATTAATAAAATTACTTATTATCAAGATTAACAAAATGTTACAAAGCTGTAGTTATTCAAATTTTACGCCTAATTTACTTAGTTCAGCCTCCAAATCAGTTTCCGGTAAAATATAAATGGTTTTAAAACCTAAAGTTTTCGCCATTTCAATATTTTTAAAATTATCATCAATGAAAACCGATTCACCAGCTTCCAATTGATATCTTTCCAATAAAACATTCCAGATTTTAGGGTCTGGTTTTATTAATTTTTCTGTTCCGGAAACCACAATTTTTCCCTCAAATAACTTGAAAAAATCATAATTTTCTAATGCGTAAGGAAAAGTCTCTTCAGACCAGTTTGTTAATCCGTATAATTGGTAGGAAGTATTTGCGAGCTTTCTAAGAACTTCCACATTGTGAGAAATGTCGCTTTTTAGCATGACCGGCCAGTTATCATAATAGGCTCTGAGTTCTCTTTCCCAATCGGGGAATTTTTTAATCTGAATTTCGGTGCCTTCTGCCAAAGTTCTTCCTCTGTCTTGCTCGATATTCCATTCGTCCTGGGCAATATTTTCAAGAAAATATTCCATTTTCTCATCATCATTAAAATAGGTTTTGAAAAAATACCTTGGATTCCAATCCATCAAAACACCTCCAAAATCGAATATTATATTTTTGATTTCCATACTTTTTTAAGGTTAAGGTTAAGGTTAAGGTTAAGGTTAAGGTTAAGGTTAAGGTTGGCGCAAGGTCTAGACGTCAATCTTAACCTCAATATTATTTATAAAACTGATATTGTTCGTTTTCGTAATACGCATTAATATGCTGCAGACCATTGGTCAAAATAATTTCAGAAGCACCGATTACAGAATTGTATCGTGCAGTTTGCTCAAATGTTTTTTCGGTCAATTTGATTTGTGGCGCTTTGCATTCAATCAGAATTTTTGGTTGAGCTTTTTCTGTGATTAAAAGATCAATACGCTTCGTTAACCCATTCAAAACAATCTTTTTTTCAGTAATTAAAGCAGATGCAGAATAGGATTTTACGGTGAGATAATAATGAACCCAATGCTGCCTTACCCACTCTTCGGGAGTGAGCAAAAGGTAAGTTTTACGAACCAAGTCATAAATAAAAAACTTATCTTTGTCTTTCTTGAATTTAAAATCAAAAGTTTCCTGAAAGTTCAGTTTTGGAAGTTCCATTTATATGATGAAAGAATTAGATTTAATCCTCAAAAATATTAAAAATAAAGAAGTTTTACCGATTTATTTTTTTCACGGAGAAGAACCTTACTTTATTGATGTTGCTGTAAAAGCCCTTGAACACGACTTTCTTGAGGAAGACGAAAAAGCGTTTAACCAAACCGTCACATACGGGAAAGATACCACGTATCAGGAAATTCTTTCTTTGGCGCGACAGTTTCCCATGATGGGTGATAAGCAGGTGATTATCGTAAAAGAGGCGCAGGATCTTAAATTTAATGAAGAAGAAAGTAAAGCGTTAGATACGTATGCAGAAAATCCGGTTCCGTCAACGGTTTTGGTTTTCGCTCATAAACATAAGAAGTTAGACAGCCGAAAAAAAGTTACTAAAACTTTAGCAAAGATAAACGCTCTTTTCCTGAGTGAATCTTTAAAAGATCACACGCTTCCAAAATGGATTGCTGATGAATGTATAAGACTAAAGATAAAAACAGCCCCGAATATTTCTCACCTTTTGGCAGAATATCTTGGCAACGACCTTTCCAGAATTTCAAATGAGCTGGGAAAACTTAAAATAATTTTAAAAGATGATCAGGTTTTAGACGGTACCATCGTTGAAAACCATATCGGAATAAGCAAAGAATTCAATGTCTTTGAACTTCAAAAAGCTTTAGGAGCGAAAAATGCAAACGCTGCATTCAAAATTGCTTATTTCATGGGCAAAAATCCTAAGAATAATCCTTTTGTGATGCTACTTTCGAGTCTTTATAATTATTTTTCGAATGTAATTATTTACAATACGATGATTGGGCAGCCACAACAGGTAATCGCTTCGCAAATGGGTGTTAATCCTTATTTTATTAAAGATTACGCAGAAGCGGCGAGGTTGTATCCACTGAAACATTCAACCCGTGTTATCTCTATTTTGAGAGAATTTGACATGAAAGGAAAAGGATTAGGCGCAGTAAATATGGATGATGCGGAACTGATTAAAGAATTGGTTTACAAAATCATTAATGTCGACAAGATTAAAATGAAGGTGTAAAAGTGATTGACTAATTTGCTTTGCGCATTAATTTTATTTTGGCGACAATTTCCGCCCTCCGTTCCCGCTTTTTTGTTGAACAAAAAGAGCTCCACTCAGGTCGGGTCGCAAAGCGGTATGAAAATTAAAATTTTGTCATTGAGATTTGACATATTAAATATTGACAAGTATCATTAATTTTACTTTAATTAAACATTAAAAATTACGAAATTAGCATCCTTGAAATTGATAAATAAATTATGGAAGAAAATATTTTAGATTGTGTAATCGTTGGATCGGGACCTTCTGGTTTTACAGCGGCAATTTATGCAGCAAGAGCAGACTTAAAACCTGAATTATACACAGGTCTGGAGCCAGGCGGACAATTAACGACAACAACAGAAGTCGATAATTTCCCGGGATACCCTGCAGGAATCACCGGCCCTGAAATGATGATGGATCTACAAAAGCAAGCTGAAAGATTCGATACCAAAGTGCATTACGAAATGATTACCAAAGCTGAATTTTCTAAAGAAGTGGGTGGTATTCACAAATTATATGCAGGAAATAAAGAAATTTTGGCTAAATCTGTGATTATTTCTACAGGAGCTACTGCAAAGTATCTGGGGCTTGATGATGAGAAAAAATACAATGGAGGAGGAGTTTCTGCATGTGCAACGTGTGACGGGTTTTTCTACAGAGGAAAAGACGTTGTGGTTGTAGGAGCAGGAGATACTGCAGCTGAAGAAGCTACCTATCTTTCAAAGTTGGTGAATAAAGTAACCATGTTGGTAAGAAAAGACGAGTTCAGAGCGTCAAAAGCAATGATTCACAGAGTAGAAAATACGCCGAATATTGAAGTAAAGTTTCACCATGAATTAATTGGTATTGAGGGTGAAAACAATCTTGTGGAAAGAGCGGTTGTTATTAATAACCAGACTCAGGAGAAATCTACAGTAGATGTTCACGGAATATTTATAGCGATCGGACACAAACCGAATACTGATATTTTCGTTGGTCAAATAGATCTAGATGAAAACGGATATATTGTTACTGAAAAAGGTTCGTCAAGAACAAATCTTCCCGGAGTTTTTGCGGCCGGAGATGTTCAGGATCATATTTACAGACAAGCGATTACAGCAGCAGGAAGCGGTTGTATGGCAGCCATGGATGCAGAAAAATATCTTGCTGAATTACATTAATACAATCTTTTTATATACAAAGCATCTCGGAAGAGGTGCTTTTTTTGTTTCGATAATGTTAGATTTTGTTTTTGAACTACGATTGCTAAAAATAATTTCATTGATTTCTAGTTGGTTATTAATTTTTGTTAAAATTTAATTTCAAAATATTTTGTAGTAAATTAAAAACGTTTTATATTTGCACCACTGAAAACAACGATACAATCGGAGTTTTTGGAGAGATGGCAGAGTGGTCGATTGCGATAGTCTTGAAAACTATTGACTGTAACAGGTCCGGGGGTTCGAA